>ENA-OVFS01000011-OVFS01000011.1-human-gut-metagenome-genome-assembly--contig:-NODE-11-length-232328-cov-18.403702_pt1 | contig 232328 bp, 187 predicted proteins | sample MGYA00237763_ERZ505405 | MGnify/ENA primary metagenome ERZ505405 (study PRJEB26158, sample SAMN06016401) | human gut metagenome | biome: human gut; feature: ankylosing spondylitis patient; material... | reverse complement strand
TCGCCAGATTTCCCTCTTCATCATAGAAAAATTGCCTGCCCTTGGTTATAAGCTTCCCATATCCTCCCTGATATTTGTTCCGCTTTTCCTTCAAGTTAATACAGGATTTCTCTAAGCGGCTGCCCGCTCCGTAAATACGATCACTGCAATCTTTTGTTTCATACAGATTTCCTACAATATCTGTACTTCTAAAAATTGTCTCAAAACCAGATTCTTTTGCACTTACTAAGTTACTAAACTGATCATAAGAATACACTGTTGTTCCTTTTGTCAGTCCATTCGTAACCTCCTTTAACTGATAATTCACATCCCATTCATATCTGTGCCTGCGCAATGTATCCGACCAGCCGACAACATTTCCAAAAATTCCCTGATGAGCAGCGTCTGCCTTACTTCGCTGATTACTTACTTCGTGAAAAATCGGTCTGCCAGCTTTATCATAATCCCATGCACTACAGATATTATTAGAGAACAGACGCTGAGTCTCCTGCCCCAAAGCATTATATTCCATCCTGGACACCCACGGCTTTTCTTTATCCAAATATGCCGCCACTTGTGTCGCCTGTCCCATTTCATTCCGACTGGTAAGTATATTTGCTCCAAAACTGCTTACTGTCTGAATACAGTTTCCCAATTCATCATACTGATTAGATATCCAGTGCCTGCCCTGCCACTCTTTCGTAATCCTGCCCAACGAATCTCGTTCAAACTTTACCTTGCCATATTGGTTTTCCACCTCTATTAGAGCGCCATTCTTATTATAAGTAAAGTTCTCATAAGTTTTGTCATAATAATCAGTTCTTATCACACGTCCCAGTTTATCATAACAATACCTTGTATATCTGCCTCCCGGACGATTAATTTTTGTAACAAGACCAGAATAATCTCGTTCATATGTGCGGGTTAAATTGTCATACCCTGTCTCCTTAACAATATTCCCCTTTACATCTCGCTCAAAACGATAGACTTCTTCCTTTTCATTCGTAATGGAAACCAACTCTTCCTGCTTGTTATATTCATATACTATTTTTCGATTACCCTGCCTTCTTGAAGCTATATTTCCCAATATAGTATATGTAAATTCCACCTGTGTTTTTCTATCTTTTGCGCAAAGTACATTATCATAGGCATCATAAGTAAGCTGGACTTCGTTTCCATCTGCCAGTTTTACTCCTATCATACGATTTAAATTGTCATATTTGTATGTTTCCACCGCACCTAAAGGATTTTTTGCCGTGAGGCAATTTCCTCTCTGGTCATATTCCCACGTAGAAAAACTACCATCCGGCAGCGTAACCTTGCTCAAATTCAAGTAACTATCATACTCCAAAAGAACTTCTGCATGATTTGCATAAATTACTTTTTCCACCAACTTATATTGGTTATACTGGTATACGGTTTCCATCCCTGCTTCATCTACCGTTTTCTCTAACGTATCATCATCATGATAAACCCACTGTCTGATTCCTCCTTCCGGGTTTTTTACCTCCACAAGCCGCCCTGTTTCATCATAAGAAAAACATACTTTACTCGCATCTGCCCGCGTAATCGCTGTAATTTGCGACCAGCCATTATACTGATACAACGTAAAACGTCCTTCTTCGTCAGTCTGACTTATCAACTGATATTTATCATTATACTCTTCTCTTGTTTCAGTCAAGTCAGGATATATGATTTTCGTACAGAGCATTCTTTCATCATAATGATATTCACTGAGTCGGTTTTCCTGTTGTATTCTAACTGTATTATACCTTTCCTCATCATAGTAATCAATCTGCAAGTTTAAGACATCTCCGTCTCCCCATGTTCCAACTGCTCTAGCTCCTTCCTCATACTTATCATATTTCCAATAGAAGGAATTCTTGTTTCTATCAATTTTCCGTACTAATAAATGATTCCGGTATTCCAAACAAGTATCTGCACCAACTGCATCAGTGATTTTCTCTAAATCCTGTTTTTCATTATAAGAATAACAAACCAACACATGTGAATCCTGGCAATTCTCTTTTAAAGCCACCTGTGTAATGCGTCCTTCATGGTTCGTTATGACATCCAGTTTCCTTCCTACACTATCTACCACTTGACATAAATATCCGTTATGGTCATAGAAAAACTGTATGTGATGCCCCTGCGGATTCTGTATCTTAGTAAGTTTATACGGTAAATAACCATTTGAACTCGGATCAAACAGATAACTATATCTGCTTTCCGGATCAAACAATTGGTAATGATCCTCTTTTCTTCTTAAAAGAAGTTTATTTTCATCACTAAAAACTTCTTCACCTATTATAATATCAGGGAATACACATGCACGCCCATCATTTAAAAAAACTATTACTGCCAGCTCCTCTTCCAGTACTTCCAATCCCATCTCATAATTGTAACGTGTCCCATGTCCCAGATGCCCCACAACTTGATTGGCACTGCACCAAATTCGTCTCCATTGCAATGGTATCGGTCCCGGAAGCTCAAAGTCGATGGTATCATATACCACATTTCCACTAATCAAATCTACAGGATCACCACCCCATTTACAGGCCTCACCGCCATGCCACCAAGGTATTTTTTTACGGAGTTTTTTCACAATCTTATTAAATCCTCTTTGAACACCTTCTGATATAGCCGGCATTATAAAACCTATTCCAAAAGATATCAATCCCTGTTTCCAGTTATAAGTTCCACCTTTAAAAAGAATATCTATCCCTTGCGAAATTGCATCTGTCAAAAAGGAAACTCCACCACTGACGAACATTTTAGTAAGGAGCTTCGCTCCCTTTAAAGCTTTGATTCCCAAAATTGCGCCAGATACTGCTCCCTCGATTGCTCCTTTTGCACCAGCTAAAGCATAATCCTGCCAGTCACTTACCTCTCCCCGCATAATATCTGATACCGCCATCACTCCAACTGCAAGCGTCCCGCTAATTGCAGCCCCCATACCTACCGCAGATACAGAAACCCCGATAGCAGCCAATGCAGCACCTCCCGAAGCCACTACTGCTGCCGCCGCCACTGCAACCACTGCAACCACTGCCAAGCCAATCAATACGTTTTTCAGTAATTTCCCCCACTCAAATTTCTTTTCTTCATAAGCAATTTCTTCATTCAGCCGGTCAGTAAAAATCGCCTTTTTTCGCCCTTCATAAATCAGATTATTTCCTGCTTTAATATGAGTATCACCATCTGAACCCCCAAGCAAATAAAGTGAAGATTCCTCCTTTGCCCCCGCAACAATATTTCCTGTCTTGGCAAATATCTTTATTAATTCTTTTGCTTCCAGAGAAAGTTTCTGTTTCGTAAAAATATTTAAGTCTTTATCGCTTCGAATAGATACCCCATTTTCGGCAACCATTTTCATAAATAACTTTTCGTGTGCCTCAAAACTAATATCTGTTGCTCCCAGCTTTAATTCTTTTCCCTCCGGTATTCCCATGTATTTCAGCCTGGGGTTGGAGGTCTTAGCACAACTGCCCCCATTTTTCCGCACTGCATTCATCGCAATCGCACTATTTTCATCGCTGCTGGAAAAATACAGCGAAAGAGTACTGCCAATTTCAGGCATACAATAAAACAGGTTATTTGCCTGCGATGCATAAGGAAACCAGCAGGCAGGCCCCATATTATGCCCCCCATCTATCTTAAGTTCTAATTTTACCCGCTGATTTTCTGTTTCCAAAACCTTGCCCAGTAAAGAAATTCCCTGTATATGAGCATTACTTTTTTTAGGTATGCTCAATGAAGCTTCAAATCCCAATATGTAAGTATAGTAAAGTGCACCTTTCATTAAGAAAGTCTGACTTTCTTCTATTACCATTGGATGTCCTTCATACTCTACAATATTACCCAGTTCGAAACGTTCTTTACTTCGTAGATGATACTTTACAAACTGCTCCTCCTGCACCCAAAAACCGGCTGCAACTGCCTCCTGATACTGTGTTGCATCCTTCTGGATGGTTACTTCACCCGCGCTTTTTATTGTTTCAATATTTTTAGGCAGACCAAACCAGATCCTTGGTCCCCTTCCTAATACATCTGCTACCAACTGTGTTTGAAAATGAGTTGCCAGACGTTTACAAAACTCCCAGTCTGTTTCCCGATACTGAAGAATAAACTTCCCTATTTCCTGATCTGGAGATGCTGTGCTATTGACAAATGCACTCCCCTGGTAATTTGTCAATACCTGTTGAATTAATGCAGAGTAACTCATTTCTTTATTCTGAAAAGAACGGCTCTTTTCCTCATAATCCAATAAACTGCTCCATGATAATCCATTGATTTCTACATAGTAAATACAATCGTGGTAAGATATACTTACATCTGTCACAACACCAGAAAAAAGTAATATTTTCTCCGAATCTTTCTCTCCATATACAACAATAGGGGCTTTGCTCCCTACCTGATGGATGCATTCCTTCCCCGCTTCTTCCTGTAAAACACCTTTTACCCATATCTGACCATGTTGGTTTAATTTTCTGGTAATCCTCAGTTCATAAACCATTTGAAGTGAATATGGACATTCTACTTTTATCTGCCCCTGCATGAATTCATCCGGAATTCCATCAAGAGAAAGTTGATTATCACTCATTTTTATTCCTCCTTTGCGCGTACACGGAAGCCCTATATCTCTCTTACATTAGTACACTCCCTGTCCGGCATCCATAAATCCAATAACCCCTCCATACTTACAGGTAATTGTGCATTTTACAGTAAGCGCCGGTTCTCCATCCACCAACGTTTCTTCTTGCGCATCTGCCCATTCCTTTGCTAATTCTGGTTCACACAATTTTCCCTCTATAGGCAATGGAATCTCAACTGGATTTCCATCCTCGTCCGTAACTTGTAACAAATCCTTTGTATCCTCAATCTTTATATCTATCCCATCTTTTGTTTCTGACCGACAAGCCCCAAAAGGTGGAATATTCTTATCAATTCCCACTTTACAATCTGTCCTATTCATCATCGCTTTATCTCGTATATACGAGCCATGAGATGCCGGCATATCCAATTTTCTTGTATGTGTTCCACAAGAACAATACATAGTTGCCCCCCGCACTACATAAGGATAGTGCATCTCTTCTGTTTCAGTTTTCATTTCATCTGACATTTTATCTGCTCCTCCCTGCTATCTTCACTGGCTCGAACCAAATTCCATTAGCCTCTCTCCGCAAAATACTTTCTGCTATATCTAACCGCACCACAACTTCCCTGTTAAAATCCTTTGCCATAAAGATTTTCCGCCCCTCAGTCTTTTCCACATCTAATACGAACTCCTGCACATTCCCTTTTTTATCATATTGGGACTGACTTGAATCTGCACATACAATCTCTGCCGGACGTATCAAACAATACGGCATTTGCTTTCCACTTTCTTTTTCAATCAGCATCACCCGTTGAAGATCCATATCCTGCTGATACTTTTGTAATATTTTTCTATATTTATCTGCAATCAAAGGATATGGTTTTTCCAGATAATCCGGATAGTCTATACACCGCCCGGTATATTCTTTTACATATGCAATAGATTGCTTCATAACATTCGTACCAATACCCTCTTTTGAAAACTGTATTTGCGGCAACAAACGTAATCGTCTATCTGTTTTCATGATAAAGTAATCCACTGCCAACCTCCTCCGGGAACTTACAATCCACAATCTGAGCATCTTGAAAATTAATCTCTTCTGCCAGCAATACTTTTGAAAAATCTACTTGAATCAATTTTGCTCCTGCAAAAGAGACATGCTTTATTTTTGCTCCTGCAAAATCAACTTGTTCTAACGTTGCTCCTGAAAAATCTGTATCAAAAATCTTCATTTTTTCCATCTTTGTGTTTTTCAGCATCGTATTTTGTAAATTACTAAAAAGTAAATGGCTCTTATTCCAACTGCTTTGAGTAAAATTACATCCTACAAACGAAGAAAATTGAAATTCCAATTCTTCATAATTTCCTTTTGACAAGTCTAAATTTTCAAAAATCTCATAACTAAAAAGTTTTTTCTTTTTGGATTGTAGATAACTTCTTACCTCTTTGCTATCTTTTATGGTATTATCTTCCTTATACAAAATATCAAACCGATCCAGATACCCACCAATACAGACTACAAAACACGATGCCCTCTCTATCCTCTGGTACGCCTCTGTCTGAACAACCTTCCGCATCCCTGCCCGAATCAATTCAGCAATATAAAAGAGATACAACTTGCTTTCTGCAAATACCCTTCTTTGTGCCTCTGCCAAGCTTGTCTTTCCATTGGATTTTTTTCGTAACTCCTCCACCAAATCCCCATACTGCTCTAAATAAGAATAAAATTCTCCCACATGATAACTGTCACTACATTCCACGTAATCCAAAAACCAATTCTCATCATACGCATCCAAACGGATTTCATGCTTTTTCAATAAAATATTGGTTTGCAACACAGAAAAATGGATATAGGCAATGGCTCCTTTTCTTCCCTGCCTCTGCATTTCATAGATTTTATTACAATATTCAGAAAAACAATCTACAAACTGTTCAACTAACTGTTCAAAATGACTTTTCACATAGTAATCCAGTTCAGCAGCCAACTCTTTACCTTTTCGTTGAAGGTCAATTCCTTGCACACACTGCACCCCCTCACCTAATTAGATTTTACTTCCTGTCCTGTTACTTTTATATCTTCTTCTATTTTGACAGATGCTGTTTCATTACAGCTTAAATCAACTCCCGTAAGTCCGATAATATTTATATTTTCCTCCGCACTTAAAACTATATTCTGATCTGATTTGAACTCAATATCTTTATCGCTTGTAATTAAAACACCCCCCTCATCCGTTAAGGTAATAACTGTACCATCCGCAATAATATAAATACCTCCCGGAGTTAAACGAATTTCTTTGCCGTCTTGATTACGAAGAGACTTGACACTAGGATCATCTCTCTGCCCACTATATTCTCCGCTGCCTCCAGAAACACTATCACTGCCTCCACCAGGAGAACTGTTATTTACTTCTTCATGTACAGAACTTATCGCATAGCTATGCTCTTCCACACCATCTGGAAAGTAAACTCTTACACTATCACCAATCTCAGGCATACAATACCATCCACTTCCATCTTGTGATGAATAAATTGTTGAATAAGGGAAAAAACACAATTTTCCCGGATTATGTCCTGAAATTTCATCTATTTCCAGTGAAACCTTTACCTGATCATTTTTAATTGCAACAATTTTTGCATTTAATGAAGCTCCGGCTATCCGTTCATTCCATTGGTGAAGCTGACTCATTCCTTTTCGGGTTGTTAATGTCAAATGGTATACAAAAATTCCCTTTTCCATACGTGCTATAATCTGATACACATATAATGTCTGTCCCTGAAACTGTACTTCATCTCCGATATCCGCAGGTGAATATGTTTCCACCTCATAGTAAATAAAATCCTGTTCGCTCAATCCACTGATACCACTGTTTGACAATTTTAAATACTTGCCAATATCTTGTTTTACAACATAGTTAACCGTTTCTAAGTTCAGTTTTCCATTGTCTGGTACACCAAAATAACATCTTGGACAATTTATATGAACATCATTAACCAAGCCCGTATGAAAATGTGAGGCCAGTCTTCGAGAAAATTCCCAATCTGTCTCTTTGTACTGCACAATAAATTGTCCTATACTTGCATTTTGAGTAATAACATCCCTAAACGCAGCATCCGCATAATCAGCGGCTACCTGATTTAACAATTCACTGTATAGCATTTGTTTATTCTGAAAGCTCCGGCTCTTTTTCCCTATATCCAAAAGATAACTGTAGGAAATAGCATATACTTCCATATAATAAGAACCCTGTATGGCTTTGACTTCCACATCCTGCACAATTCCCTGAAACAAAATATCTCTATTTCCGCCAGTTTCTCTGACTGACAAACTCACATTGCTTCCCTGACTGTTATTTATCACATAACTGTCCTTTTTTTCCTCTGGAAGCAGTGCCTTAAAATAAAATGTACCATGTTCATTCATTTGTTGATCAATACGTACATCTAATAATTGTTCTACTATATAGGGGGCTACTTCTATATTTTGAAAAGAAATAATTTTTTCCATATTTACTTCTCCCCCCTATTCTATTGTTTCTACCGTTTCGATTGACTGTATCATTTCGAAGGCAACCGGTCTCCAATATTTCATCTCTTTGGTTCGACAATTAAAACTTCCCATCAATGGTTGTCCCTTCACTGCCAAATAGAACATAAGATTGTATAATTTCCCGTCCATAGCAGGATTTGAAAACTCCACATAAGCAATCTTTTTCCCTAAAACATCCACCGAACCTATTTCTCTCTCTTTAATGCCTGGATTTACTCGTTTCATCATACCAAAAATCTGATTACGAAAATTTTCTATTGTTGCATCACTTACCTCTCCTTCCATATATTGAAACATCAGATTTATGGTTCCTGTTTCATCTGTAAGAATTGTTTCCGGTCGATGTTCAGACGGATATTTATTTTTAGTCATATCTGGATCTAATGGTACAAAATTCTTCGGCAGCATCATGGTAATTGTATCTTTTGCCAGAAGACTACGTTCAAAATATATCCATTTTCCAAAAATCCTGACACCAGTATATATATTGCGTTCTTCCACTGTTTCTGACTGATTAACCTTAGAACTTTCTTTTTTTTGTTCTGCCTTATTCATCATGTCAATAATTTGTTCATCAAAAAATTCTTCTTTTCCCATCTTTTTCTCTCTTTCTTAAACCATCATTCAATTACTATAAATTTGCAGTTTGTCATTTCAATCCACAATAATCACCCTTGCATTTACTTTTTCTTTTTTGAATTTTCCCATATTATCCACGATATTCTCCAGCTTCTCATACACCATTTGGTTATCGTACGACATGATCTTATCCACTACAGCTTTCTTCATCTTATTACTTAAATATGCCGCAATCACTTTTCGCTCCACTCTCCCCTGTGTATTCCAAACCAGACTGCAAAATCCAAAATCAAACTGATCCTTCTCCTCCATGTTCCAAAGCTCTTCCCCAAACTGCCTAACCACCACCGGATGCAGTGTTTTCTCCCCAACACCTGCCACCGTAGCATAAATCAGATTTATCGTATCGTACTCCGTTGACATATCCGCAAAATTCTTATAACTATCCCGCAGCACCGAACCCTCCCGCAGATAAAACCGACACATTTCTATCTGGTTCTCCCCCAGTTCCATCTCTTCGTCCAAAAAGAATCTAACCCGGTATGCCTTATAGTCCAGATTTGTCTCATCCTCCAAAAATTCGGCTTTCAAAACCTGCCACCTGTTCTTCGGCTGATAATCCACTCTCTCCTCTTCCATCATCAGATAAATAAAATCGTGAAATTTCAACATCCCTTTCCCGATGACAAGCCGACCATCTTCTGCCCGTATATCACAGCCCTTTAACAGACCGTCCGTATACTCCGCATAATACAACTGCCATCCTGCATAGGTGTAATCCCTGATATCCCACAAACTTTCTTTTTTCAAAATACGCCTGCCCGCAAACACCGGAACCCTGATTTCCATGAAACTTCACACTCCTATTTCTTCCCGTCAAAAAAACTGTTCACCCAGTTATCACTCTCGAAACTGAAAAATTCTGCTTTCCCCAGATAAAGTTCATCCATTTTACAGTAAACCGGAACAACCTGAAATCCCCATTCCTCCTGTTCTGCCCATACGAAGAACTTCACATCTCCATTCTCAATACTGTCCGTCTCTTTCTGTAGAATATGGGAACCATAAACCGCCTCAATCTCCTCATAGCTTTTCTGTGAAAAATCTTCTTGCCTGCATACATACTGAAAACGGCAATGTTCCTCCCCGTCCGTATTTTTCAAATACAGCGGAAGAATCAAATCCTCCATATTCCTCGAAATAGTTCCCGCCGTATCCCAGTCTTTAAAACCATCCACCAGTACCACTTCTTTTCCATTATGGGTATAAGCGGTAATCCGATAGGGGAGCACAGCTTTTCCATTGTTCAGGTGAATATCTGCCAGCCCATATTTCCGGTCACGCAGATATTTCAGCGCCCCGTCCACACAGGTCATCTTTAATTCAAAATCTGCCGCATCAATATTCGCCCTTTTCCGAAACTGTATCATTCTCCCCGGAACGAACTCTTTTAACGCATCCTTGAACAAATCAATCTTGCAGGACTGCCCCGTCAGCTTAATAAAGGAAAAATCCTGTATTCTTCCGCTGTGGTATAATTCCTCCATAAATTTCTGTACAATGCCGTATATCTCGCCGGATAACAGCAGCTCTATCTCAAAATAGTTCATCATCACTTCCGGTATCATCTTTTCCACTGTAAGGCTGTTCCCTTTCCAGAAAGACAGTTTCCATTTATCCAATAAAACAGTATTTTCCCGCTGTCCTTTTTGTTCCGAAGTAACTGTGACCTCCAATGCTCCGACTTTTCCGTAAAATAATTTTTTTATCTGCTCTGCTGTATTGAACAAGGTATAAAAATTATTTTTCACCTTGTAATACTCGCTGCGGTTATATCTTTCAAAATCGGCAAAACGCGTGGGAAGTGTCTCTTCCGCTTTCTGATATTCCTGCTCTAAATACTGATAAAACGCCTTTACTCCATGAGAATCAATAAAACGGTAAATATCCGTATCCATATATTCTAAGATTTCTTTCACACTGCTTACATTCTGATTTCCTTTGGCACGCACCAGTGCGATTTTCAATATCTGCATGATGCGGTATGTCAGGTTATTTCCGCCAAAGTCCGTATCGCCATTCTCATAGGCAGTTTCCATATAAATTTTGTAAGCAGCTCTGCGGTCCTGAATACGGAAACGGTACGAACACAAATCCGTTGTTCCTCCTCCACAGTCAATGATAAGCGCTTCGTATTCTTCATTTTCTTCCAGAGTCTCCTGCTCTAACATATTGGAAATGGTGTTATATAATACAGCCATTCCCTCATCGAGCATCGTTTCCTGACCCGTCATATATTCCGGCAGTATCTCCCGGAACATTCTGCGGAAATAATGCTTCTGCTTCACCGGACTTGAGATATGTACCTGAGAAATGCGGCATTTAAAACGGTTCTCCGTTTTTCTTATGATATACAGGAAAAATCGACGTAAAATCTCCGCCCGCTTTACCAGCCTCCGCCGTCCCTGTCTGTCAACAATTTCTTCCTCTTTCTCGTATTCCCCAATCCAGCGTTTCACATCATAAAAGACACAAAAACCCTCGTCTACATAACTCGCATTTGCCAGCCTTATGGCATCATAACCGAACAGCAGCTTATCGTCTTCTTCCTCCACTGCCAATACTCCTATCACGCTGGGTAATAGCATACTTTCCCCTGCGCCGTCCTCAAAAGCTGTATAATTTATCTCATTTTCCCTGCAATTTTTTACCGCAGCCTGCTCTCCGACATTTTCAAAATAAGCAGAATCCAGATACACCCCGGCAGTGGTATTTACAGAACCAAAATCAATCGCCATGGGCAGCATCAGTGTGACAGGTTTTCTCACCACAAAATCAATCAGTGGTATACTGTAAACCTCGATATGCTCCGGCAATATTGTGTGCTCACCATAATACAAATGATACAAGCTCTCCGATGTCTGACGTCCCATACAGAAAATTCTGTAATCTTTTCTCTGTGTCTCCCGTATCTCTAACTCCGCAGCCTTGGTCAGATACAATTTTTCCTGTCTCTCTCCGTGCTCTTTGAGATTTAAAATCGCACAGAGTGTCATATCGCTTCCCATTAAAAAGGCATTTGTTCCTGACAGTTCTTTCTTATAAGGAATGGTATAGCCGTCATAATACTCGATGGACAGTCCCTCATAAGCTAAAATCTGGGACTGGCAGTATAATTCTTTGCAAGGCTTTATCACAATTCTGGTCTTTTTTAAAAATTCCTCTACCCGCTCTTCTCCCCCTTTTTTCTTGTCACAGATAAGGAAGTCCTGTCTTTTTCCCATGTAACGCATAATCGTCTGGATCAGTTCTTCTTTATCGAGAGGGTGTATCACACCATTCATAATCTTTTCACGACGGCAGATTTCCCTTAGCTGATAGGTGGTCATCAACTCCAGTTCTGATTTTTCATATTTCATTTCGTTTTTCTTTGTATCCGTTCTGGTTGCCTCCATACCTATCACCTCCACATTTATATTAAAAGTACCTTATCTATCACCATGGTTTCTTCCATATCCAGGATTCCAAAATGTTCCAGATAAAAGACTTCTGTCCTCATACCTATTGGCAAAAAGGTGTCTAATAAAAACTGAACCCGCTCTCTTTCTTCCTGTGTCTCTGCACTTCCAACGTAAATATAAAGCTCATTGGCACAATCCATGCTGACGTATATCATGGAATTTATATATATCTCCTGAAACAACCATTTGAAAATTTCAAGATAATTGCGGGAAGCCACCACATCCATGAGAGCCAGTACAAGATATCTTTTTTCATACCGTGAAAATAACCGCATTGCCGCCTTTGCCTTACTTCCAAACTGTCCGCTTTCCAATTCCTCTGCTAAGAACTTAAGATAGTAATCTTTTTTGCTCATGCCCATCCTCAAGTCCGTCAATGCCAGATAATGAAAGACTGTATCCACAAAGATTTCCCTTGTCTTTTCATATCCCTTTTGGTTAATATCCAATATCTCACTGAAAATATCAAAAAAGCGGTAAAATGGATTTACCTCTACAACAGTCTGCTCTACGGTCTGCGTATTTAAGTCACAAAATGAAACCTCCAGATATGGGCTTCGCACCTCTGCCACCTCATACCGCAAATCGGCTTCCCTGATTCCATTTTTTTCTGCTGCCAGCACAACCTCCCAGATATACTGCATACACTTAAACTCCTTTGTCCTATGTCCTGTCTCCCTGTCGTTTTACAAGGCTGTACCGCCTAACATAAAATGGTTAAAGGTGCGAATCCATCAGAATACCAACACACTTATATTCACAGACAGATAGCTGTATCTGTGACACGAAAAAACGTACCATATCTTCGCAAAAGTTCTTTTTCTGTCCCTTTCGTGTGAAATACAATGCCAACGTTTTTCTTGTCTCCATCGGGAAAACGGTATTTCCCAAAAATGGATTCATATCCCCTTCCAGACAGGACTCCGGTGGTGTTTCAAGCACCTCACACTTTTCTAACTCTACATAAACATTATGTTCAAAGCTCTGTACCATCCAAAACAACTCTGTCCGGCTGCCAAGGGAACTTTCCTGCCGTTCTCTGTAATTTTGAAAAAAACTGCTTTTTCTGCTGTTGCTTAACATTTCGCAGGTATACCCATGGGAACTTGTATCTGTCTTTTCAATGAAACGATATGCTTCCCAATCCCGAAAAGATTCTTTCAGCGACGTCATAATAATTTTATCTTTTTCATGCCTGACTTTAAGGACATCTTCATTGATTCCAAGCATATATCCGCTGTCCAAATCATAATTTTTCAAATCCAACTCATGCTCATAATATTTCTCATCCATACACGGGACCATAAATTTACGGCATTGGAATGTGAATTTTTCGATATTCCATAACAGAAGCATGTCATTTTTGATATCTTCCTCATAGCTGCCAAAATCTATTTTCAGACTGTTTATGTCCGTTTCCCCGTCCGTATCTATTTCATAAAATCTATCCAGATATCCCGTATTGACTGTTGTCCAGCATATCTTGTTATAGACGAATACCTGATACAGCTCCGACAACGCCTGCTGATAACATTTTGCTTTGCGCACCCGGACGGTATAGGATTTGCCGCTGTCATCGACCCCTTGAAAATCTGCTGCTTTTTCAAATTCTGCTTTCTTTTGATAACTGCCCGCAAAATAGATAATGCAGGGCATTGCTTCCTGCTTCTCCTGCTCCTTATCCTCCTGCAGTAATGCCGGAACAACCGGGTACAGTGTTCCGTTGATAGGGTCATAATCTTTCTGGGTGATAACCGTCATAGAGACTGCATATTTCTCATTTGGAATCTCTATTTCCCGTTTGATTTGATTTTCCAAATCCAGATACCGTTTTTCCATCCGTTCAAAAATGGGCACAAGACCTTCCAACAATATTTCCCTTGCGTCCTTCCGTTCGCCTAAATCCTCTATTTCTGTCAGCCTTTTTCGTATGTGCTGCTGTAAATCTGTAATACTTTCCACAATATTTACCCCTCTGTGATCTGCATATCAATATCGCTCAAAATTCCCTCTATCCTCTGCACATCTTCATCACTCCCAAGTTCCTGATAAACCGATTTTGCAGACAGATACTGTGATTTTGCTCCCCACAAATCCCCGGACTGCCGGCAGGCTTCTCCCTGGCTTTCATAGGCAGCCGCCGTATTTTTCTGTTCCTCCTGTTCACTTAACTTTTCTTCTACGGCATCCAATTTTTTCTGTGCATCTTCCTGTCCCGCCGTATCCGCTACTTCACCATACTTGGCAACTGCCATCGTATAATAAACTTTCGCCCCAACATAATCTTTTTCCAGACATGCCTTATCTCCTGCTGCCACCATCTCCGCTGCGGCAACTGTCTGCTGTGCCTGACTGTCTGCTTCTTCCTGTGCCGCGCTCTCGGCATCTGCCTTTTCCTCATAAAGCTTTTCCAGCGAATCCATAGCAGTCTGTTTGCCCTCCGCATCATGTACGGACAACGCGGCTTTTTTTGCCAGCAGATACTTCTCTTCCGCCCCATCATAATCGCCCTGCTCTAACAGGGAATCTCCAAGGTTTATATAATCCTCCACCGACAGGAATACGCTGATATTCTCCAGCTTATTTTCTATGTAATCCGTCCCTACATTGTCCGCATATCTGGTGCGATCCAATGCAGAAAGATAGTATTCTTCGGCCGCTTCATAATCTGCGCTGCTGTAGCTTTCATCTGCCAGTATCACAGTCTCTATAACAAAGGAATATTCCTGCAGACGGTTTCTCATACTGCTGTCTTTCAGCTTTTCTGCCAGTTTCTGCGCCTGCTCGCATTCCTCCTTTGCCCTGACATAATTTCCGGTATTGATATATTCCACCGTATTGGTAAAATGATAATTCATATCCTCAGTACGCTGCACTTTTCTATCACGCAGAAACCACAGCACTACACCGATAACGATTGCCGCTATGACAACAATAACCGTAATCATCACTATTTTTTTTATCCGTTTCCGCTTCTCTGGATTTTGGTATACTTTATTTACAAAAATAACTGCCAGCGTATAGTTGTCCAGATTCTCCGGCTGTCTTGAAAGCAGTAAGTCCTCGATATTATCCACCGTTGTCTGCACTTCGTTGTCAGCTTCTGCAAAGACATCATCCAGTTCCGCCTCGTCCACATTCTCCCAGATTCCCCTTGTATACAGAGCAATCATGTCGGTTTCCGCCAGCTTTATCTTCTTTGAAACCACGGGCTTAAAATTTTTCTGTCCCAGATAGGCATAAAGATTATTCCTCTCTTCATGCTGCATCAACTCATCTTTGGCAATTTTCTCCTGCTCCACCATCTCCTGGGCAAGAGACATATCCCTCGTCTGACGGTAAACCGCCCCTCCCCGGTACATGCGGAGCCTTGTGTTCCCCACATATCCATATCTCATCTTCTGGTAATCCGTTACAACCACTGTAATAGATGCCTTTAACCGTCTGTCACTTTCTTTTCCTAACAATGCCCGGTTTGCCCGCTTTAACAATCTCTTTACAGCCCGCTTTGACAGAGATGGATTTTCCTGAAAACTAAGAATGACTGTCTCAATGGCAAGCCTTGCGCTTTCTACATCCGTGATCTCCGTAATTCCGTCTGCGATGACATAGCAGGCGAACTCATCTAATTCCACATACCCAAAATAATCTCTGTTTTTTAACCTGCTTCCCTCTTCGGAAATAAACCGTGCCTCAAAATCACTGTTCTGTTTTCTCATGTCATTTCTCCAACTCTTATCAGAATTACGCTGGCATTATCCTTATCGCCTTTTTTCTGATTTACCAGTTCCACCAAATCAAATGCCATTCTCTTACAGCTTTTCTTCCGGGCTAAGCAGTCTTCCATTTCTTTCCATGTCACGCTCTCCTGCATTCCATTACTGAAAACTGACACCACATCCCCTTCCTGTAAGCGAACCGGCTTGTCGTAGAACTGTATTTCCTTAAAACCGTCTCTTCCCAGGTAATTGTAAATTCTTTTTTCCTGCAGCATAGACAGGGCATCTTCTCTTGTCAGAACGCCTTCCACATACTTATCCTGTGCCAGCACATCTACGGTGTGTCCCGTTCCAAGGGGAACCAATTCCTCATTTCGGAATACTGCAATCTTTACATTCCCGACAATCCCGTAAAACAGAAATCCTCCCTGTATCATAACGGCGCTGACTGCCGCCATTCCTCTTCCCTCATCCATCTGTTTTAAAATTTCCCGGTTTGCCGTCTGAAACGCTTTCTTAAAAAAATAGGACGGGTGGTCTGCCATGTTGTACGTTTCAAAAATTTCTTTAAAAACCCGAATGACTGTCTTAGCAGCAATTCTGCCGCCCGCTTCTTTTCCCATTCCGTCTGCTAAAACCGCCAGTAAACCATTCTCATTTTCTTCTATTGTAAAGTAATCCATCTGTATTTCACGGCTGCCGATGGTCTTGCAGGCTCCCGTCTCATATCCCTCTCTGCTGCTCCGGAATACCAGACAAAAACGGTACAAAAATGCAATCCCTAAGAAAGCGCATAAGATACAGACTGTCAGGTACGGGACATTCATTTATCGTCCTCCCACATATAATGCTCCCCGCAGAAAGGGACAAAAAGGAATGTGCTCTCCCCCATCTCAATCACGTCATATGCACTTAACGGCTGCGGCAGATAGACCGCTTCACCGTTCAGATAGACCAGACCGTTGCTGTCTCCCGGCAAAATCATGTTCTCCCGTTTCTTCGCATCAAATACAATCACCGCATGATTTCTCCGTGCGATTTTGTTATCCCCCAGAATCTGAATGTCCATATCATCTGCCCGTCCCACAAAATTCTTTCCGTCCATGACCCGGTAATCTTTGCCTCTTCTCGGACCTTTTACGCATACAATCCAGCCGCAGACCGGATTCTCCTCCTCCAGAAAAAGAATGTCCTCAATTTCTTCCTGCGATTTTTCCACTGACTTTTTTTCTTTCGTGGCTGTCTCAATATTGCAGTACGGACACACTGTTCCATATCTCCTGCTTGAAAAAAGATGTCCGTTCTGACAGCGAATTAAATTTCCACTCATGTTTTTTCCTCCATATGTACACGCTATTTTGCCCCTAATCTGGTATTCCCGATAAAAATAATATCGCCTGCGTTAATCCGGCAGGGATGCTCCCTTGACACCTGATACACTTTGCCATCCTTCGCATCCTGGATTCTTACACCGTTTCTGCTTCCTAAATCTTCAATATACCACTGCCCCGCCGCATAATTTAACACGGCGTGCTGACGGTCTGCCATTCCGCCATACTCTGTATTCTGAAGATTAATGTCCACGTTTTCCTTATGCTCGTCCCGTCCGATTAAAAGGGACGTCTTTCCGCCAATATGCCAGGCTGATATTTCGTTTCCCTCTTCATCTAACAGCAACAGTTCCTGTATTCCCCGCCCATTTCCTCTTTTTTTCTGTCTGCCGGACAGAGAATCCGTCACTGCCAGCAGCAAAAATGCCAGAAATACAATCCCGCAGACAGCCATAAGCGTATCCCGCCCCCTGCTCTGCTCCATATATGTAAAACATAGAATTATAATTGCAGCGGAAAGACTGCATATCATCATGTCCATGAAATTTTTCTTATTCATTTTCACCTCAATATCACCGCAAATCTGCGTCTGAAAAATCAAATCGTCTTTCTCAACGTTTCAATCCCATATAACGTTCAAATAAATCTGTCACATCCATGGGATTAATCTTTTGTTGCGTGCGATTCTCCTTTTTCTCACTCTGCTTTCCCATGGAAAAAAATCGTTCAAATTCCTTTTCAATATCTCCCGGATCAATCGTTCCTCCTCCGGTATTCTTTCTGCCCGTCCCAGCACCGTTCCTGCATGTCCCAGCGCTGTTCCTTCCTGCCGCACTTTTCTGTTCTTTCTGCGCTGCCCTAGCGTTGTACTCTTCCCTCTTTTGTTTATCGCTCAGAATCCGGTATGCCTCTCCGATTTCCTTAAACCGTTCCTCTGCCCGCTTATCTCCCGGATGTGTATCGGGGTGGCATTCTTTTGCCGCTTTTCTATATGCCTTTTTTATGGTGTCCTCATCAGCCGTTTGCGAAACCCCTAATACCTGATATGGATTCATATTTGTTCCAACCTTTCGTTCATGGCAATAGAAAGCCCGTAAAATGCGCTTTCTATTGCCGATTTAAGGCGCAGGCTGTCCTATTTGCTGACAATCTGCGCCCTGCTGTTATGCTGAATAATTTCCTTCTACCGCTACAGAAGCGATTTTGTCTTTCTTCTGTCTGAGTACTAATGTGAAGGTTCCGGTTCCCTCTACATCGCCAAACTCTTCTTTGTAGTCAAGCACGAATGCGTTTGGGAAACAATATTTTCTCTCCATTACACCGCCTGCCACATGCTCTACTGTCACCTTCCGATAACAGTCCACTTTCTCCGCCGGAACAACGGACCATAATGCCAGCTTCCTGGTACTGTCAGTAATATCCCCGTCCAAAGCCGCTAAAATCTTTCCGGTAATTACCATAGTTGCGCCGACATCCTTCGTTCTCGCATTAGAATCCAGCGGAATATCAGTAGTAACCTTTACGCTTCTGACACATTCCTTCGCCACTTCAAAGCTCTCGCTTCCTTCGACTTTTACTAAAAATGACATAATTTCCTCTCCTTTCTTTATTCACCGTAGCCGCCTTCGATCTTCACCGCATCATTCTCGTCCTTTTTCTGCTTGATGTGGAGGTAAAATGTACCCACACCGGTTTCATCATCCATATGCTCCTCATATTCCATGACAAACGCATTGGGGATTGTGTACTTTCTTACCACCTGTCCTGCTGATACAACATCGATCTGTGCATTTCTGTAGCAGTCTGCCTGCTCGGACGGAACCTGAGACCATTTGGATAATCCAAGTGTTCCGTCTTCTCCGTCTGCTCCCACCTTATACAACATTTTTCCGGTAATCTTTACTGCAATGCCAAAATCTGTAGCCCTTGCGTTGGAATCTGTTGCGGAATCGGAACTGAACGTAACTTTCTGGATAGTTTTCTCGTCCAGATTGATGTTCTCTGCGCCTCCACTCACTGCTAATCTAAAACCCATGTTCGTTTCCTCCTTCTTTTCTTTTAGACTTTATTTAAAATGTTCTGTCCTCGCTGTTGACCCGGTTAATCTCGATTTCGAGATTCTTCACGTTACCGTTAAATGCGATATCAAGCGTGCAGTATCCCGCTGCCTCGTCGATGGAATACCGGATATCGTCTCCGTTTCCGATAATCGCATTGATGCAATCCTTCTTCTCCATCCATCTGCTTCTCTGGCTGGTAGGCTTGCTGGAGAAAAACTCCACAATATTTTCCTGCTTAAAATCGCCTGTCGCTAAACGCATCACTCTCTGAATGTAAGTAGTCACCTGTGTCTTATAGATTGGCTCATAACTCTTTCCGTCTGTCAGCAGGTTACGTGCCTTGTAGACCATAATGTTCTGGATATTCATATCCTTAAGCACTGCATTTTCGGAAGAAAATACAAATCCGAAATTCTTCCGGTTGATATCGCTCTTGATATCGTTGGTGTATCCTGTAATCTCTTTTGCCATGGTAGTCCGAACCTGCAGTGCGTGATCTCCTGACTCAATGTCAAACCGGACACCCGGAAGCTCATCGTCCACGTTTTTCTTAAACACTTCTTTTAAGTAGTCCGGACTCTGGTAAGCTGCCACCAAACCGGCTGCCACATAAGCAGCTCCTATGTAGACACCATCAATCCAGATTTTCATAACATCTTCTTTTTCTTTAGACAGCGCTGCCGTATTCTGCTCTGTAATGTACATTTTGTTATCCAGAATGACGCCGGACTTGTCTTTTGGTATTACGGTAAAATTCGGGATACAGGGAATTGCATATTCACTAAAAGGCTTGCCAATCAACTGCGTACATTTTGTTTCATATTTTTCAATTCCCTCTGTCGCCATAACATTAAAGGTGGTCTTGTCCCCCGTCTCATAGCTGAAGAAACACTGCACTTCATAATCTTTCAGCGCATCCAGAATCCGAACCAGCGATTCCATGCTGTTCACATCCTCTTTCTCTACGTTCTCATTTCCTTTAAAACGCTCCTTTACCGCCTTCAGCTTAGAACTGCTGTTTAAGGAAACCGACGGAACAATGGCATACCAGATGGTATTCTCAAAATCATTTTTTGCGTTTACCGTATTGAGATATGCTAAAAGTCGCGGAATGTTGCTGCTCTTTGCCAGCATATCGTTGCTCACATTCGATACCACCAGAGAAGGTTTCATTCCCTTGCAGTTTCTCGGATACTGCTCGAAGAAAGCCCATACCCCCATGATTTTTTCCACCAACGGTTTTACTGTCTTGATAAAATCATCCTTGCTCCGCTTGTAGAACTCAAGGTAAGAATTGTAGTTCGCTACTTCTTTCTCAATATCTACCACACTCTCCATCGTAGATGCCAGCGGACAGAAAGTTCTTGCAACCAACGACATAACATACTCATTTCCGTCCTCGTTCAAATCCATATAGTCTTTCTCGATTGCCTGAATCAGTCCGGCGTTGGCATTGTCGTCTAATACCATCAGCTCTTTTTTGTTTTCCTTCGGCGCCTCTAAAATCTTAAGTTCTCCGTGTTCATCCATACTGAGCACGCCAATGCTTAACGGCGCTTCGTCTTTTTTCTTCTGTCCATCGCCCAACAACAGCCTTGTCTTGATATCCTCTATCGCAAGCGGCAGCATTGCCATTACATTGTTGTAATTGACACTTGCTTCTTCAAACATCAGATTCAGCTTATCTGCCGTATCTAACTTCTTCGGATCGCCGTCCTCAAGTTTCGCATATTCGCTGTAGGTATACTGAAGTTCTTTTCGGTTCTGTCGGATATCGTCCATGACCTTTTTGGGTGAAATCATATCCGTCAGTTTCTCAAATTTAAAATCTACGTTGATGCTTCCCTCCGCCCGCTTTGCCTCAACAAGCGTCATCAGCATTTTCAGATAATCATTCTGGCGGTTCAGATGAATTTCACTCAGTAACTCATCTTCAATCGTTTCAGGTTTTTTCAGCGTATAGATTACTTTCTGATTGTTTGCGTCAAAATACGAATACACCACCGGCTCAAATTTCTCCAAAAATTCATCAAAACTTCTCACCAGCAAGGCATCGTTTATTTCTTTGATTTTGTCGTCACTTACGCTGTTTACCCCCCTGACGTCTCCAACAAGTGTCAGAAGATTCAGCTTTTCCGGATTGATTTCCTCAAAGAGAATCGTCCTGTTTGTCTGTGTTATTGTATTCACTTTGTTCCTCCTTACCTTTCGCTTGGTTTCATATTTTTATAATGAAGTTCAATTTCTGTTCCTCCATTATTAAAAATCAGCAATATTTTTTCTCCATAGTATAAAGAATACTTTCTCTCCCGTTTCAAAATCTGGTTTTCTTTTACGATTGTTGCATAACCACTGTTTTTGAAACACAGCGCATGGTCTTTTCCGCCAGTAAACCTGATTTTATCTGCATCCGATAATTTATAGTCAATCCCGCAGCGGTCTTTGATCCAGTCAAAGGATATACTTTTTCGTAATTTTCCGAATAACTTAATACTGCAGGGCGGAATGTCGTCTTCCTGCTCCCCCTTTAACAAATATACCGCCAACTGTCCCGAGAAATCATATTTCGGCAGCACAGGAGGTTCCGACTTCTCTATGATAATGGAACCCGTCTCACCATCGTTTTTTTTTTGCTTTTTCCTTTCATATAAAACAGAGAGCAAAAGTACCACTGCACATAAAGATATAATTACAATCCAAAGAACCGTATAATCAGGTTCCTCCTCTACAACCGGAACTGTCAATTCCACCGTATCTGCCGTTTTTATGTAATGAACCACATTTCCCGACGACTGAATTGCAATTTCCACATTCACTTTTGCCGTCTCGTCTGTCTGATACGGAACCATCGCCGTGCCATTTTCCACACGGTAAGACGCTTCCTTGCCATTAATCAAAACAGAAATACTGTCTTTTAAAGTTTCCGAATCCAAAACCGGCTTCTCCTGATGGTTTACAACATATACCTTCAGGGTAAATGTCCCTTCCTCTGATGTATAGGATTTCTCCATATCAGCTTTTAAAAAATATTCTTTTATCAGATAAGTATGGACATTTCCTCTGTTTTCCAGAGAATAGTCCATTGTAATCTGCCGTTCCAATGGATTTTCCAATTCAGCAACCGCAAACTTGTTTCCCTGAAGCATATTCAGGCTCTCACACTGTCCTGCAACATGAAAATCCTCGATGTTTTCCCCTGACACGAGAAGTATCTTTGCCTTCTGCATATAAGTATCCTGCAGATCCACTGTCATATTTCCTTCTCCGGAAACCGCCTCGCCAAGTTCTATTTTTTCTATCTGTAACGTCTGGAACAGATATTTTGCAGTGATTTCTTCAATCGTCTGGTTTTCGCCTACTGTATACTGCTCTCCTGACGTCACTTTCGTTCCATACGAAACCTCATTCTCCGTCTTATCATTGGGGATTGCAAACATGTCAATTTTTATTCCCTGTTCTGCAATCTGATCCACCATATTTTCAAACTGCCTGATTGCAGTTTCTGTTTCGCTTTGATCCCGCAGAGAAATTTCCCCGTCGGAAATAAATACCACTCTTTTATCTGCCGCCGCACTGTCAAACATATCAGCCGCCGTTTCCAACGCCACCGCTGGGGTGGTGTAGCCCTGCAGTTCTACCGTCTCGAGTGCATGTCTGGTTTTCTGGTTAATATTTCCAAAATCTTCCTCATAAACGATTTCCGTGTTATATACAAGCAACGCCACTTCATACTCTTCCGGCAGCGCCGATGCTATCATACATGCACTGTCTGCCGCCTCTATCCATTGTCCATCTCCCTGCATGGACTTACTTGCATCCAACAAAAATATAATCTGCTTTTTTTCGATGATTTCATTGATTTCATTCTTCTCCGCTGCCAAAACCCTTGCCGGAAACAGCAAAGAAAGCCCTATGAACAGCATTGCCAATTTAATTGTTATCTTCTCTACTTTTCCCATTTTTCTCCGTATATCTTTTTACTGACCATGCCAGATAACTCACTCCACACCAGATAACTGCGCCCAAAACCGCATATGCAGCTCTCTGATTTACCGCTAAGAATACCATTCCGAGTATCAGCTCTGTTACAACTATGATTCGCGCCTTTTTTCCGATTACTTTCTTTTCTGCTTCCTCCAGAGGCTTATTTTTATCCTCCAGGGGAGCAAATAGAAATATCCCCATCCCCGCAGCCAACGCCGCAGCGATTGTAAGACAGGTCTGATAAGCAAATTCTGCTTTTATCCATAACAAGGTTAAAACCAGAATCCCACATGAAAGAAAATAGCAGCTCATCCATCCCGGTGCGTGATATCCTCCTGCTTCCTGCCGCAACAGCATAAATGCAATCAGAAATATCATGCAATATAACAATTCCCCAAAGGCTGCGCCAATGACAACACCCGTTCCAATATTGAAAGCATATACAGCAATGGTCTGCAACGCAAATAGATATACATCCCTGTACTCCGATTGAATGCTTCCATTTTCTTCCATGAAGTCTACGATTCTTTCAAAAAGTTTTCTCATTTCTTACTCTCAGAAAACTTTTTGAGATTTTCCGGCACCTTGGGCTGATGCAGAATAAAATAGCAGCATTTTGTTGCAGCGCCTGTTGCTACTTTCTCCAGTCCAAATGTCATTAAATTGCTCAAATAGCGGTTTAACAGATTTCTCATCTTGATTCCCCCTCTCTTTTTTCCTAATAATACCATTTTTCGACACAGAATCTTCAAAACGTCAAGAATCGTATGGTTATCTGTAACTTTTTTATTTTTATGCAAAAAAAAAGAGACGCCTGTCTCTCACTCACGCATCTCTTATTTCCCTTTACATTTTTTTACATAGAAAAAATCTCATACAATAATACTGTCACCACAAATTGATGATTCCCATCATCAATGATAACCTCCCCATCATACCGTCTGGCTATCTTCCTTATTATATTCAGTCCAAATCCATGCCTGTGTTTTTCTTTTTTTGTTGTCATATAATGATTTCCGCTCTTTTTCCGTTCTTCTTCGTAATGGTTAGAAACCATCATCATAAGGTTTCTTCTATCCACTCGTATTTCTACGCAAACACTACGTTCTTCTGCTTTCACTTTTTTGGATGCCTCTATCGCATTATCCAACAAATTTCCAAGACAGATACAGATATCTTCTGTTTCCACTTTTAAATCTCTCGGTATCATCAGCTTTGTTTCAAATTTAATATCAAATGTCTCAGCAACCGCCGCTTTATAGTTAATAATACTGTCAAAATAGAAACACCCTGTATTAGATACTTTTCTCTGCTTATGTAACTTTTCTAAAGAATTATCGCAATATTTTTTGAGTGCCTCATAGTCTCCTTTCTCCAGATACATTTTCTCCATCAGATACCGTTCCGTCATATTATGGCGGAACTCACTCATTTCTACCCACAGATTCATGTTTTCATTGTACTGTCTGAGATAATATTCACTTTGCTCCTGTAAAACCTCTTCCCGTACTCTTTTTTCTGCTGTTTCTCCAATTTTATCATACAAATAATATGTAAAAATATTTATCAGCATTACCATAAGCGCTGCCACAAAATCCAATGTCTCGCTCATGCTTTCCTTTTGACAGATCATTTCAGCTAAAATGACAATGCTTCCTCCGGGAATCATAAAAATTTCAACCCATTCCTGTGTATTCAACCTGATATTTTTATGCCGCTTGATAAGTGCCAGCAATATTTTTATAAAGAAAAACATAACTAGCTTGGAAACCAGCAATAGTAAGTAATCCTCATTTGCCGTATCTACTTTGACTCCACTTTTCTGAACAAATATCTGCCATCCATAATAAGTCAATACTTCTGATAATGCTCCGCTAATTGCCATAAAAGCAGTAACTGCCGATAAAACCCATGCAGAATCTATATATAAAATACGTAAAGCAAAAAAAAATGAGACAACAAATATTCCTGTATTGTCCCACGCACTTTTTGCAAAACTGTAAGTAAAAAAATTAGAAATAACAAAATACATTCCCCATACAAAACACTCCCACACTCTGCTATGCTTTCTTTGTGTCAGGACTTTTTGTGCAAAAATTCTCTGATACACTAAAGAAAAAATTTCAATGGCTGCCAGCATTACTTTCATCATTTAGCTTATCCTCATCAATTCAATATAACTTTTTCGTATTTTATCCTTATATCTGGGACCTATTTTAAATTCTTTGCCGTCATCCATCACTACTTTTTCATACCGAAATTCCTTTACATAGTTCACATTGACCAGATAAGATTTACTAATCCTTAAAAACTTGATATTCATCTGTTCTAACTGTGCTTCTACTTCATCCAGTTTTTTATAAAAGGAAGAAACACCGTCTGTACTGTAAAGATTCACCTGTCGCTTATCACTCTCAAAATAACGAATTTTATTTACCAAAATCTTATATGGAACTTTTTTATATGTATACTCAAAAATTTCTTCTTTTTGACTCATCGCCTTAAACGCTTCTCTAAACCCACGATCCAGTTCCTCCTCCGAAACAGGCTTGTCTATAAACCGAAATGGCTGTACATTAATGATTTCCTTACAATACTGTTCATAGTAGGAAATGAAGAACAAAATTGCCCTGTTATCCTTTTCCCGAATCCGTCTTGCCGTTTCAACTCCGTTTATCCCGCCCATTTCAATATCCAAAAGAATGATATCCATATTGCCTTTTTGTTCCATTTCCCATAACAAATCTTCTCCACTTTGAAAACATTTTATTTCTGTATTCAGTCCCAAACGGCAAACGATATTCCTAACCATCTCTTCCTGTATCTGAAGTTGTTCTACTAAATCATCACAAATCCCGATCCTTATCATATATCTTTGCCCCCACTGTAACAACTAATGTTTCCGTTTTGCCAGACTCTTAACCAACGCTTTTACCATATCATAAACAATTCTGATGTCTTCTTCACTGCATTCTTCCAATTCCTGTGAAATTTCTTCATCAAAAACAACTTTCCCTTTCACCAGATTATCACAAATCAATGCGTCCAATGTCATATCCAGAGCGTTTGCAATATCTATCAAAGTTGCCAAGCTTACTTTTGTCTTTCCCCGATCTATATTACTCATATGTGGATTAGAAATTCCAACAGTAGATGCCAGCATCTCCTACGACCATTCTTTCTTCATCCGACGCTCTTTTATTCTCATACCTATTGCGCAATAGTCTAATTTCATTTCTATCTCCGAAACTCATTTTCCTTTATCATATCTTTTCTTTGACTATTTAAGAATGCTCTGTATACTAATTTATTTTGCTATGGTTTAATAATCTACAAGAAATTTTTTATTTTATTTGCAAAATTATCATTTTAAGCTTAACATATACGTCATTTTACGTTTATTACCAATGTGTAACCAGACTATATTTCTATTTTATCCTAAATACTTCTTTTTCACTTTTTAGTCTTTTAGTTAAAATGAACGTTCAAGGTGGTATCAAACTGACCTCCTCCCCAGTCCACCCCCAAAAGGTGTCTCTTTCGTCCACTCTTCCATACGCTGTGTCTGTTCTGCAAATCTCCTTTTTATCAGTCTGTTTCCTTTGACATTGCTTAGTTTTCTCCTGCTGCGTCTCTGCATTTGCGTGGCTCTTGATTCTGTGGAAAGCCCTTAGAAACTCTGCCATTCCCTCTACCGCCAGCGTTTCCGACTGTACCGGAATAATCAGACTGTCACAGCATATCATCACATTTATCATGGCTGTCCCCATCTTAGGCATCCCGTCAATGAGGATGTAGTCATACTGCTCCTTAATGGTGTCCACAAACTCTTTCAGCTTGTATTCTGCAAAATCAGTATCACACATCAGCTTATCAAAGTTATCCAGCTTGTTATTCGCCGGAATTAAATCTACTCCTGTCTCTGTCCTTATCATGTAGGACCCTTTATCCGGCAGTTCTTCGTTCATCACGATACACTTCAAAATGTCATAAATTGTCACGGAAAGCTGCTCTGGTGCGGTCACTCCGCAAAGTTTTGTTGTGTGCCTCTGCCCGTCAAAGTCAATCAATGCGACCTTACAGCCCTCCTTAGACAGCAGATATGACAGGGTTGTGGCGGTCGTGGTCTTACCTACTCCGCCCTTTCTGTTTACAATTCCTAAAACCTTGCCCATACGTTTGCTTCCTTTCTCTTGTTATATTGGTTACATTTACTTCTCATGCAGGCAACGAGCCAAGGTCAGGCTTGCTGTACCTTGGCGACTGCCATGGTATCAATTTCATATGACACTTGGATAAAAGTAGGACTGTTCACTTACCTCCTTCCATGTAAGAACACTATCGGTTACAATTTGGAAAATAGATTTTGCACTAAAACTGAGATTGATTAGAAATGATAAATTTGAAATACATTTGAAAAATAGATTTTTAACTCCTTATGGTATTTTAGTGTCAAGTTATCCGATTTTCCTTTTTCAGAATGAAAACCAGGTTGTTTTCATCCCAATTTGCCGTTTTCACAGCAATTTCTGTTTTGGACGAAATCAGCGGAACCCCTTGATTTTACTGGCTTCTCACTAACTTGACACTATAATACCATTATCCCCAAACACCGGATTCGGATAGTCCCGCATCGCCGGAAGCCTTCTTGCCCCCTTGATCAGATACGCTTTCATTTTTTCCCCATACAGATATGGATCATTTTTATCCACGATCCCCCATTGCATCAGAAGTGCTGCCCCGCCAGTCACAAAGGGAGCCGCCATCGATGTTCCGCTTCTTGTCACATACCCGCCGCCCGGCGCACAGGAAGTAATATCCACCCCCGGTGCGACCAGATCCGGTTTGACCTGATTGGTCTCCCGCGTATACCCGCGCCCGGAAAATGCCGCCGCGCGGTCAAAATATCCGTCGTAGGCTCCGACGGTGATCACCCGCGCCGCCGTCGACGGAATCGTCAGTGTTGTCTCCTCCGACGGCATCAAAAAGCCCGTACCTTCGTTTAAAACACCGCCCGCCGGAAGCCACATATCATAATTTCCGGCTGCAATTCTCTGTGGTACAAGCTGTATCGTCCAGACGCCGCTGTCAATATACTCGTTTACCGGAAGCAGGTCAAAATAAATTTCCTGATAAGGACTGTAGGGACTCGGTTCTCCGTAATAAAGCAGAATATCTGTATTCCCCAGCCTAAAACGCTGCGGACCTAAAATCTGCCGGACTGGTCCCACTCTCGTACCATTCGGATGAATCAGCGAGACCGCAATCTCATCGGAATAATTTTTCCAAATTTGAAGATTTAAAGACGGCTCATAACTGCTCACGGCGATTTCCACATCTTTCGTGATATTTTCCCGCAGGGTTCCAGACGCATGCACCGCCGACGCCCCCTCATTTCCGCTGCCGGCAACAATCGACGTCCGCCAGTAATTCGCCATATCATCAAGATAACTCTCTAACAGGGAGTTGCCGGAGTGGGAACCATAGTTATTCCCAAAGCTCAAATTTATAACAATGGGCATCCCGTATTCCTGGGCTTTTCTGATACAGTAATCTACTGCCTGCATCAGTTCCGTCGTTCTTGGAAAAGATCGTTCCCCCGGCGTTCCCAATTTTACGATCAGAAGCGGACTTTCATATGCCACTCCGCGGTATCTTCCCTGTGAGGCTCTGCCATTTCCGGCTGCGATCCCCGTCACATGGGTGCCATGCCCGGAGATGTCACGGCTGGGGCACAACGCAAACCGCTCTCTCTCCGTTGTCTGCTCTAAAGCGCGGTCTATCACCGCTCTCGTAAATTCAGTTCCAAGAAAGTACCCTGACGGTGCCCCTAAAAATGACGTTTCTCCATTCTCCGCAGGAAACGGATCTGCCACGCTGTCTGCTGGTATCGTCTGATCCCACAGATTTAAAATCCGGGTGGTTCCGTCTGCATTCCGAAAATCCGGGTGTGTATAATCGATGCCGGAATCGATCACTGCCACGATCACGCCGGTTCCACTTAAATTTCTGCCAGACGACAATGTTCCCTGCTCCGTCCCCACCGTCTGCAGCTGATTGATGCATGATACACGTCTGCCGTTATTCACTGCAAAAAACAAAAGTTTCGGTTTCTCCATGTATTCGATCTCTGTCAGTGCCGCCACCAGTTCCACAATATGCTCTGGCAAAAGCAGGATCGCATATTCATTCCGCAGATTTGTAATCCTGATCCGGTCATACTCCTCCGGAAATTTTTCTGCAAACAGTCCCCTCAACGCTTCTTCCGTGCCTCCGAATTTTACGATAACTTCCCAGGTCCGTTCCGCTCTGTCATACCCGGTATCGAGATCTAACGATTTTTCCCTCTCCCGCTCTGTCGCATCGAGTGCAAGATTTAACAGATTTTCCATTTTCTCATTGGACATAAAAATCCCCCGCAAACGCACTCCTTACTTATTAGAAATGCAGCTTGGGGGGATTTTATGACTCTTTTGGGGTAAATTTAAAATTCTACCGACTTATTATTATTTTTTAATGCATGATACAGTTCTGCGCGTGTCAGATATATGTAAGGTTCTACATAAAAAACAAGAAGAATACCAAATGTGCAGACACCTAACAGCGTCCAGCCGATAAATGAAAGATCTAACACAAATGCATCCCATTTGTTTCCATCCATCATCTGTTTACTTTCTGCAAAGGCTTCCTGTCTGGTCATCTCCGGATGCTCTGCTAAAAGATATGGGATCATCATATACTCATAACTTTTCACGATACCCGGAATGATAAATAATAACATCCAGAGTCCTGTAAACAGCCCCCGCAGGAACATGATCATGCCGATGTGCGCATATCCGTTTTTAAATCCGTATGCAATATCGCCTAATTCCGCGTTACCATACTTACAGTTAATGAAAAATTTCTGACATCCCACTTCAAGCGGATTCCAGATAAAAATACTAAGCAGGATGCTGATCACCATGGCAACAAATACTGCTGCCAGTATAATCCCAATCACAGTAAATACCATTACCGGATCTATATCCGTCAATCCATCCGTTGATGACCTTGCCGAATTTTGGGCAGCTGTTGAGCCTGAACCTAAAATAAATGACAGAATCAGTCCCACCAGCACTGCTTTCCAGTAATTCGCCTTCAATGCCAGCTTTGCATTGCTTTTTAACTCACTTCTGTTCCACATGTTAAACTCCTCCTGATAAAAACATTTTACACTTTTGCAGTTTAACACATTAACGTTTTTTTGTCATCCCTCAAACAAAAATCCTCAGAAAATCTTAAGAATTAGACCTCAATTTTCCCTTCTTTTAACAATTCAATAAATGCCTCTGCCAGTTTTGGATCAAACTGTGTTCCCTTATTGTGTTCTAACTCACTGATTGCATAATCGATCGACATAGCTTCCTTGTAGGTACGCTTTGTTGTCATCGCATCAAACGAATCACATACCGCAAGAATACGCCCTAACAGTGGAATATCTTCTCCTTTCAGGCCTCTCGGATATCCCTTTCCGTCATATCTTTCATGATGCGATAATACAGCCGGTATCACATAGTTCATATTCGGCAGAAAATGAATCATCTCAATGGAATTCGTGACATGTGTTTTCATGATCTTATATTCCTCATCATTTAACCTGCCCTGTTTTTTTAAGATACTCTCAGGAATACCAATCTTTCCGATATCGTGAAGCAGTCCTGCCTCCTTTGCAATTTCAATGTCATTCGGCTCAAGACCTATTTTTTTTGCGAGAAGAACCGCATAATCCGATACATGGCAGGAATGTTCAAAGGTATAAGAATCCTTTGCATCGATTGCTGCAGTCAGTGCGTAAATCGTTGGTGCAATCTGTTCATAATGCTTTTGTACCTGCTGATCCTCAAGTTCATCTTCTGTATGTGCTCCATAAATTTTAATACAGTTTTTTCCGTCCCGTTTTGCATAAAAATTTGCACGTTCTGCCTGACTGAGCAGCTCATCCGCTCCCGAAGCCGTATCCGGATAAAATGCAATTCCGACACTTGCAGTCACCGGTTGTAGAACATCCGGTTTTTCTTCATCCGCGAGCAGAAAATTCTTCTGTATCTTCGCCGCAATCTGTGCCACCTTTTTCTTTTCATCCGAATTTATCAGCACCACATATTCATTTGATCCAAACCGGAATGTTTCTCCCTTACTTCCTACAGTATTCTCTATGATATGCCCGCACCATTTTAATATGCGATCCCCACATTCTTCCCCGTACAGCTCATTAAAAAGCTTAAAATCATCCAGATCAAGATACATCAGAGCTATCTTCTGCTCTTCTTTCCAGTTCTCCGCCAGAAACTTTTTAAAATATCCCCTGTTATAAAGCCCTGTCAGTTCATCATGGATCGATATCTGATATACTTCCTGATAAGTACGGATATTCTTAAGGCACACACCCGCATACACACCAATTCTCCAGTAGTAATCTCTCTCTAAATAATTTAATCTGGTTCTTTTCTCCGATTTTATATAGATAAATCCCTGTATCTCATCATCATACTTCATCAATGAAATCTCAGAGCACTCACCTGCCCCCGATCTTTCCAGCATAGCCGTGATTTCATCCTGCTCTGCCTGATCCGGCATCTGTCCACCGGCTGTTTTTACAACCGTAAACTTTTCTCCATTTTTGATAAAAACAAAGATGTCCTTTACCGGAAACATCTCATTTACCACACCAACCAGCAGCTTAAACAGATCTTCCTGCCGCAATATAGACGCCGACTCATTCTGAAAACGACGTAATACCTCGATCTGCTTTCTGTTCTGCCTCTGCATGATTCCCTCTGCCATTTTTCTTGCCAGATAAAATACAAACAACGACCATCCTGTAAATCCAAGTACGAGCACTATAACTTTTTGCTGTATTTCCGGCAATACACTGCCAAGATACCACTCCGCATTGTGATTAAAATTGAACACAGGAAGAAGACTGACCGCCAGTGCAACCGAGTAGATACATCCGATCACGATACGGTTCGAGATATCAAACAGATACTTGTGCCACATGATATATAACAGGCACAATGCCATAAAAATACCGCCCAGCATATCATACGGGAAAAAATTACCCGGCAGTGCAACAAAAAGATTGCCTGTCAAAATTGCAACTGTTCCAAGCAGCAGTGGAAATAATTTCTTTCGTTTTTCAAATTTATTGCCGATTGCCCTGTGCGCCAAAACTGTCGTATAGACGATCACACCTGCCTCCGCAGCTGCAAATAAATAACTTCCCCAAGATAGATGACAGGCATATCCAATGCTTTCATCTGCATACCGGATAATATCCGGTTCCGGGATAAATACTTCTGTGACAACATTGATCCCCATTGCCACCACAGTAGCTATGCAATATCCGGTCAGGAAACCATTCTTTTTGATCTCCAACATATAAAATAAAAATGCATACATAAAAATCGGTACCGTCAAAAATCCGAATACCGACACATGAAACCAGAACCGCATCCCCGGCATGATCTGCATACGCATCATTACTACACCGCCAGTCCAGATCAGACAGGATAAAAGAATCTGTCTGAAATACCTGACCGGTTTTGCATCCCCGGCATTCAGGAATGAAAAAAATATAAATAAAAAACAGAAAAACGCTCCGATTGGAACTCCAATATATAAACTATCCAGCGTCAAAGCCGTTTCCTCCAAATTGAATGTAAAATTTTTCAAAATCAATCATTATATTCATGTGCAAAATCGGCACATGATCCAATTCACAATTCGTCAATCATACAAGCATGTTGACTCTCTCTCGTTCATTATAGCATATTTTAACCTGCAATTCCATTTTTTTCCATCATCCATCATCTTTTTGATGGGAATCCATCATCTTTTTGATGGATTTGCATACACTAACAGGGATTAAATCTGTTTTTTAATGGAGTGACCTTATGTGCGGAATTGCAGGATTTTGCAGCCTGAAACGCTGTTATACGGACAGACAGTCCTTTTGGGAAAATATACTGGTGTCCATGCACGAAAAACTCATCCACCGCGGCGGTGATGCTTCCGGCATTTATCTGACACCTCATGCCGGTCTGTCACATCAGAGACTTTCTATCCGTGATATCACGCACGGTGCACAGCCTATGATACGTCACCGGGACGGGGCAGATTATGCCATCGTCTACAATGGGGAGATCTATAATACCGATGAACTGATCCCGGAGCTTACTTCTGCCGGATATAATTTTCTCACAACATCCGACACGGAAGTGATCTTATATGCCTACATGCATTTCGGTGCTTCCTTTGTCTCCCGCTTAAATGGAATCTTTTCCTTTGCCATCTGGGACGGTGCCGCAAAACAGCTTTTTCTCTACCGCGACAGAGTAGGGACAAAGCCGCTTTTTTATCACGCAAAAGACGGTGAGCTTGTCTTTGCCTCAGAGCCAAAAGCACTGTTCTGCTTTCCGGATCTTTCACCCGCTATTACCGAAAACAGCCTGAGAGAACTGCTTGCGGTCGGGCCGGCGCGCACCCCCGGATGTGGGGTTTTTCAGGATATCTATGAAGTTCTACCCGGACATTACCTGTGTTTTGATGCCATGGGGCTCTCCGATACCACCTACTGGGATCTGAAATGTCTGCCCCACACGGACTCCTACGAGGACACCGTGGCACATGTATCTTTTCTCATGCGCGATACCGTAAAACGACAGATGATCTCCGATGTGCCGGTCTGTACCTTTTTATCCGGGGGCATCGATTCAAGCATCGTCACAGCCCTTGCTGCCGCTTACCAGAGGGAACACGGTGAAGTCTTAAATACGTTTTCCTTTGACTTTACGGAAAATGATATTTATTTTCAATCCAATTCCTTTCAGCCGGAACGCGATCTTCCCTATGTAAACTGCATGTTAGAGCACTGTAAAACCAGTCATACTTACCTGGAATGCACCCAGGAGACGCTCGCCGACATGCTCTATGCTGCCGTGGACGCAAAGGATATGCCTGGCATGACAGACGTCGATGCCTCCTTACTTTACTTTTGTTCTCTGGTCAAAAACCAAAACAAGGTCACACTGACCGGGGAATGTGCCGATGAAATCTTCGGCGGATACCCGTGGTTTTACCGCCCGGAACTGATGAACCGGGATGGTTTTCCGTGGTCTGCGGATATCGATGCCCGTACTGCCTTTCTTGATGATGATGTTATGAAAAGCCTTGATCTTTCTTCTTACTCCCATGCAAGGTATGAAGAATCCCTGAAAAAAACACCGCATCTTCCGGATGAAACCGCCGAAGAATACAGACGCCGTGAGATCGCCTACCTGAATATCAAATGGTTTATGCAGACACTGCTCGACCGCATGGACCGCACCAGCATGTATTCCGGTCTTGAGGCGAGAGTCCCCTTTGCTGACCACCGTATCATCGACTATGTGTACAATGTTCCATGGAAAATGAAATACCAGAACGGTGTGGAAAAGGCTCTGCTTCGTGATGCCTTCCGCGATCTTCTGCCGCCGGAACTATTGCACCGCAAAAAAAGTCCTTACCCGAAAACCTACCATCCGGGTTATGAAAAGATCCTGATCGCGCGGATGACGGATATTTTAGCAGACAGCAATGCTCCTATCCTTCCGCTTATCGATAAAAAGAAAGCAAAAAAATTCATGGAAGCACCAAAAGAATACGGAAAGCCGTGGTTCGGGCAGCTTATGGCTGGTCCACAGCTTCTGGCTTACTTTATCCAGTTTAATTACTGGATGCAAAAATATCATCTTTCTGTGTGACAGAAAAAACACCCCGGTGCTTTTACTTTGTCCGGGGTGTTTTTTGTATATTATGATTCTAAAACTTTTCTATGTTTTTTCTGATACACCCTGCATACCAGCACTGCGATCAGTGTCCCCGTGATCATTCCGGCAAGAACGTCCGTCGGATAATGCACTCCGACATAAAGTCTTGAAAACATGATCAGAAATGCCAGGATCAAAGCCGGCACCCCGATCTTCCTTGGGCATGTCAGAAAGATCACAACAGCCGCTGCAAAAGAACTGCCGGTATGCCCGGATGGAAATGAAAGATCCCTCTGCGCTTCTATGATACGCTGCAGTCCATCCACAGCCTCATAAGGCCTTGTTCTGGCGACCAGATTTTTTAAAATGAGATTATTAACGATCAGAGATCCCAACAGGGAACACGTCATGAGCACACCTGTTCTCCGCATCTTTTTTACAAGTAAAAATACGATTGCAAGAGCAATCCAGATCCATCCCGCATCGCCTAAATGCGTAATAAATGTCATGACCGGCGTCAGAACAGCATTCCTCACATGCTCCTGGATCCACAATAAAATATTCCCATCTAACTGCAATAAAACATCCATCTTATGTATTACCCCGTTTTTTTATGTTTTTACATACATTTTATGTTTCTACTGCTGCCCCGTCAATACTTTGTTGAGCAGATCGGCAAGCGGTACCATCGCATTTTTTGCCTCCGCCAGTGTATTTGTCTGCGCCCCCACCTCGATCAGAAGTGTCTTCGGGCAATAGTGCATATTGTAGCGGTATCCCTTCAGATAAATTCTTCTGGTAAATCCCGGGTAATATTCTGCCGCCTTTAACTGCATCTGGAACGATATCGCCAGATTATCTGCAATATAAGGATTATAAAGATATTCGATATCGCCTGTTTTCGTCGTGCGGCTCAATCCATTAAAAAACATGATCTGCGCCATCGGCACGCCGTTTTGTTCCGTAACCAGTCTCGTATTGTTTCCGACTCCGTCACGGTGCAGATCGATCACAACCTCAATGCTTTTATTTTCCGCTAAGATCTGTTCTAACGCAGGGCCTGCTTTTGCATAGGCATGATCGCGGTCTCCGACATCATACTGCCCGGTGTGATGGATCACGGAAAAGCCATATTTTTGTGTCAGAAGCTCCGTCAGATAATCACCGACACCGACGACCGACATGGATGCATCACCCGGAACGGAATCCGCATACCCTTCCTGTGAATGCGTATGATAGATCAGTATCTGCGGTGTGGACGCATCATGGCTCAAACGTACATCCTTTCCGAGCAGGGCATCCGCGTTGAGCTGTGTGCTCCCGATCGTCGTCGTATTGTCCACCTGATAAAAATTCTGGATCAGATAATCAAAATCATTCAGCTTTTCCCTTGCAAATGTCACTGCTTTGATGTCTGCCACAGCGGAAGCTGCCTGACTTTCTGCTGCACCTGCCTCTGCAATCTGTGCCTGCTGATTTTCTGCTGCATCTGCCTCTGCCGGCTGCTCTCCGGTGTTCTCCGCCACACCTGGCTCTGCCGGCTGCCCTCCGGTATTCTCTGCTGCACCTGCATCCGCCGTCTGTCCTCCTGCATCTTTTTCATCTGACAGGCTCGTACCATCTGCGCTTCCGACCGATGGTATCACTTCCCCCGTCTTTTCATCCACATAATTTTCATCTGCAGCCTCCCGCGCCAGAATTGCCTCATAAGAGAGATCACTCTCGATCTGCGTCTGGTATGATCCACTTTCAGGTTCATAGTTTTCCCCGGAAAAAAGCACATCTATCACTTTTTCCACAAAAGACCACTCCGTCTCATCTTTTACACTGTAAGACAAACCGGGCAGATAAAAATCAAGTACTTTTTCGCAGCAGCTTTTTGCCCCCTCTTCTCCAAGCTTTGCAAAGAAAGATCTGTTTGTCTGTAAAAGTATTCCAATGACAGCCAGCAGCAATCCCCCCAGCCAGACGGCACCATTTATTTTTTTCTTTTTTAAATGTCGATAACGATAAGCATACATACTACACTGTATGCACTTCTATTTTTCATTATACCATGAAGCTTTGCTTCTTGATCGTGATCTGCATGAGTTTCGCCCGGCAGTCTTATTTTACTATAATCCCGCCTGTCTATTATGCCGGCAGTCCTTCCCCCATAAATGCAATATTGATGCCTTCCGAGATCGTGTAGCTTAATCTTTTGACCGACTCATCAATATCTTTTGGCGTCACAAACATCGCATTTAAATTCGGTGAGAGAAGTTCCCGGATCAGTTCATATTTTTCTCCATCGTTTAACTCTTTTAACGAATCCCCAAGCATATCAAATGCCTTGCTCTGGCTCATCGCAGCGATCAGGTTAAACATTGTGTCATTGACGATCGTTGCAGCATCCACAACTGTCGGTATCCCGATTGATATCACGGGAATCCCAAGGCTTTTTTTATTCAGTCCGTGTCTATGGTTTCCAACCCCGCTGCCTGGATTGATCCCGGTATCCGTGACCTGGATCGTCCGGTTTAACCGCTTGGTGCTGCGCGCCGCCAACGCATCAATGACAATGACCAGATCAGGTTTTGTCTCATCGATGATTCCATGAATGATCTCAAGACTTTCCATTCCCGTCTGTGCCATAACTCCCGGGACAATACTGCTGATCCGGTTCACATTTTTTTCTCCGAAAGCATACTTTCCATACTCTTTTACAATGTGTCTTGTGATAAAAAGATTGTCCACCACACGCGGGCCTAGTGCATCCGGCGTAACTTCACGGTTTCCAAGTCCAACGACCAGCACCGACAGCTCCTCATTTTTTTTCTGGATCAACTGACGGATGATCTTCGCAAGCTGTACGGATATCTCTCTGTGATAGTCTTCATCCTCCTCATCCATATTTCCCGCCTCGATCGTTATATAGGTTCCCTTGGGTTTTCCCATCGTCTTTGCACCGTTTTCCGTCTCAATGACCACTGTGCTGACCGTGATATTTTTGTCAACTTTCTCTTCTAAGAAACGGACTCCCTTCAGATCAACATGATCTTCCTGCATTTTTTCCTGCGTTTCAAGCGCTAAATCCGTTCGTATCTGATACATAAATTTTCCCCCATATTCCAATGCCCTGCTCCGGCATCTGTTATCTTTGCCTATATTATTTCTGGTCTGAAAAAAAATTATCCATAATTTCTCATTATTTTACTGTTTTACACTTGACAACCACAAAAACCTGCCCTATAATATACCAGTATGTTTACATTGAACTGTCCGTGTCCGGCTTTAATGTAACAATCATGAACAATAACGATTACAAATTGGAGGTGTACGGATTGGCTAACATTAAATCTGCAAAAAAAAGAATTTTAGTAACAGAGACAAGAGCTGCTAGAAACAAAGCGATCAGAAGCGAAGTGAAAACTTCTATTAAAAAAGTTGAGGCTGCAGTAGCTGCAAACGATAAAGAGGCTGCAAAAGCTGCTTTAACAGTTGCTATCTCAACTATCGAGAGCGCTTCTTCTAAAGGAATTTACCACAAGAACAATTCTGCTAGAAAAGTTTCCCGTTTAACAAAACTTGTTAACGGTTTAGCTTAATTTTTGAAACATAGATAAAAACATATATGCGGCCTTAACCCAGCCGCATAATAAAAACACCAGTACCGTCATACTGGTGTTTTTTGATTCATAGGAATTTACGTACTATGAATCAAAAAGCCCTCCGGGCGGGATTGCACTGCGTCGGAGATGAATTATGTCGCGAAGCGACCCGCCGCAGGCGGGGAATCCTGTGAAACAGAATTCTTTTTATGTTATTTTTCTGACCGGCTGTACTTCATAATAAAAAGCTCTACCGCCATCTGATCATTCATGCGTCCTGTTTTTACGGACTCCTCTAAGTCAGCTCCATCATAAAGCGCCCTCTTTAACTGCGCCATTGTAAATCCTTTTGCCTGTGAAATATTCCGTTTTACCGCAAACGGCGGGATTCCCGCATTTTTTGCAATCGACTGATTGTCCATTCCACGCCCTGCCATATCACGCACATTTAAAAGGATCTGAAACTGTCTGGTAATCAGAAACATAATGCGCATCGGAGGTTCTTTTAATGTCAGAAGATCATAATACAGATCCAGTGCCTTCCGCTGGTTATGCTCGGCGATTGCATTGACCATCTCAAATATCTTATTGGTCGTCTGTTCCGTCGTGACTGCCATCACATCTTCCGCTGTGATCACATCCCGGTCTAAGGCATAACAGATCAGCTTTTCTAACTCCCTGTCAATATTTCCCATATCCGTTCCTGTCCTGCTTAAAAAAAGCTGCATCACGGATCCGGTGATGTTTTTTCCTTCTTTTTTTAATCTGGTCAAGATCCAGCGCGTCAAAAGTTCCTCGCTCTGTGCTGAAAACTCTACGATCTTCCCATTATTCTTGACCGTTTTATACATCTTCGAACGCTTGTCCACTTCCTCTTCCACAAAAATAAAATGTGTCGCCGGTGCCACCTGCGTGAGATATTCAGCAAGATCCTCACAGGAACTTTTAAAAAATCCGCTGTCCTCGATCAATATCACTCTCCGGTCTGCAAAAAAAGGCAGTGTTTCGGCAAGATCAATCACTTCTTTCGGATTGATATTCTTTCCCTCAAACGTCGTAAAATTCATGTTGTCATCCGGCGCTGCCATTGCATTTTTCAATTTGTCTTTATACTGCTTTTTTAAATATGCTTCCGTTCCATACAGCAGGTAGATCTGTTTGAAATTTCCGCTTCTGATATCATCATCGATCGTTTTCATTTTATCTGATTCCTTTTTATCACTTATCCAGATACAAAGCACTGATATTGCATTACACTTCGCTGCATTTTCGCTGCATCGAATTACGCAGCTTTGTACTAAGCTGCATACCACAGTATAACATACATTACCTGACAAATACAAACCGCTTGTCCGGAAGTAAAAATTTTTGTACTGCCAGCTCATTTTTCTTTAACCGGGTCACTGTGATCTGTCCACCCTCCATCGTGTAAAACAGTGCACTCCCCGTATCCCGGATATTTTCAACCGCCGCCCTGCCCGGATGTCCGTATCGATTCTTTTCTGCGCAGGAAATGACCGAAATCCGTGGTGAAACCGCATCCAGAAAACTTTTTGTGTTTGAATATTTTGAACCATGGTGCGCCGCCTTGTAAAAATCTATGTCATTGATTCCACCCCATTTTAGGATCTGTTTTTCCTGCTCCTCCCCGATATCTCCGGTAAATAATGCAGAAAAACCTTTTTCCTCGTACAATAACACCAGTGACTCCTCATTCTTATCTGTGCCCATTTCATTTCTCATTTCATCCCCCGCATGATACCCCGGCGAAATGGCTGTTATCTTTGCGTTTCCAGAAAAAAGCGCATCTTTCCGGCTCATCATACAGATTTCTGTTCCATGTTCTTTTGCCAGTGAAACCAGCTTTTCATAGCTCTCATCCCGCATCATCCCCCGGAAGAGCACCAGATTCCTGATCCGGTATCCCTCATCGAAAATCTCCAACAGACCTGAGATATGATCCAGATCCGTATGGGAAACAAACCAGTAATCGATCTCATTCACACCGTTTGACTTTAAATACGGCAGGATACGGTACTTTCCCACACTCTGCTCATTTGTACTGCCACCATCTATAAAAATATCATAGCCGCTGTCTGTATGCAGATAAATCCCGTCTCCCTGTCCGACATCAAGCACAGTAAGTTTCATCCCTTGTGAAACTGGTGTAAACAAAAAAACAAGCAGTCCCAACCCACAGGCAAACAAACTCCACTCCATTCCCCGGTAACTCTTTCTTCTCTTTTGCCTTCCGTTTTCTTCTGTCATCTGCTGCATTTCTTTCTGGCGCTTTGTCACATGAGAAAGCAAAAAAAGTCCCACGGCAAGCAGCAGATAGTATACGGTAATTTTTACTGCGGATGGTTTTCCGGTAATCAGCAACGCATGAGGCAGACCCGATGCAATCGTACAAATTTTTTCATAACCGCTTAAAATCACATGGCACGGCAGCAATACGATATGCACGAGTACTGCCTGCGGCATCACCGCACACCCCAGCAGACCCCCGGCAATTCCGGACGCCAGTACAATTCCAACAAACGGCAGCACAAGCAGATTCAGCAGCATCGCATATACCGGGATTTCATAAAAATACCATGCCGTAACCGGCAGTATCACAAGCTGAAGCACGAATCCTGTACCAATTTTTTGCAGCACCGCATGCCTCTGGTATGCGCTCTGCACAATTTTTCCAGCCCATACCACACCAAGCACCGCAATAAAAGAAAGCTGAAATCCCGCATCATATAACGCAAACGGCTGCTTCCATAAAATGAGCAGTGCGGTAAAACCCATTGCATTTAGGGAATCATAACTTCGCCCCACCGCCTGCCCAAGCAGAAGAATGCAAAACATACTGACCGCACGGAACGACGAATATCCCATTCCGGTCATCATGCCATATAAGATCATAAACACTGCCGCAAAAATTCCCGATCCCCAGAAACCAAAGCTCGCTTTTCGCAGCAATCGGTACAATGTCATGCCGATTACTGCGATATGTAGTCCCGATATCGCCAGAATATGTGAGATCCCGGCGGTGCGGTAAAGCTGTTTTACCTCCGCATCCAGAAGATTTTTTTCTCCGAGCAGCATCGTACTTAAAACTCCACCCTCCCGCACGCCAAGTGCCTGTTCATACAACCCTGCCAGATGATATTTCCATTGATACATTTTCTCCGCAATAAGATTCGCTTTTCCGTATGCAGACACTTCATCCACATCACTTACGGCAAATGTGATCCCACGCGCCTTATAATAAGCCGCCTGATCAAAATTTCCCTCATTGCGTGCCCGGTTAAATAATTTTATTTTTCCATGTAAAACAAGCGTTTGTCCGATAGAACAGGTGTCGGACTCACAATAGATGATGATGCTTGCAGATATGCGCTGCCATTCACTGATTTTAGAATCCTGTCTGATCTGACAGGATGATAGATTGTATAAATACTGTTCGTTTTTTTGCTCTTTGCCGGTAAGTTTCCCATTTAAAAGGATCTCTTCCCCATCTTCCAAATACGGCAGATATTGATTTTGTTCCGCCTGCACACCCCCGCAGTGATGCCAGCCCAAAAATAATGCTGCGGCAGAACATACCGCCATACACCACCGCCGTTTCCGAACCGAATATCTGTCACTCTCCGGCATCCCTCTGTCATGTCCTGTCACGATTGCAGGCCAGAGCAGAATTCCAAAAAATAAAAGCCAGAGCGTCCACGGCTTTCCATACACGGCAATGGAAATACCGCAGATAAACCCTGCTGCCATTTCAAGAAATGGTCTTTTCCCCAATTTATTCCTCCTCTGTTACTCCTGTCTCTTCCAATGAAACGACGTAATCAAGATTTCTGTCATACATGTCGCTCAATTTAAAATTATCACGGTAAGTGCCACTGGTATCCCCATTGACCGAGATCTGTACTTTACTGATCGTAGACAATTCTGTCAGGGAATCCACGATTGAATAGATGACAACCGCCTCATTCACCTGATAATCCTGATTTTTAAAGTTTTCATCCAGACTCACATAGCAGACACCGTCCACCACGGATACATTGATCAGTTTCGTTCCCGCCGGAATCGCAGATTTTGCCCCCTCTGTCTGCGGTCCCTCCAAAAGCTGTTCCATGATCAGTTTTTCCATCGACACGTTGCTGCTGTAATAGACATCGCTTCTTGTCTCCTCCACCAGTCCGTCACCGGTTTCATTTGCAAAATAAAGTTTTAATGTCGTACATTGGATTGAATTGATCTGTTCTCCCGGATTCTCAATAAAACTGTCCTGATTCATGCTTCCGACAATATTGCCCCTGATATCCGTAAGCGGTGCATCTGCCACATAAAATGATACACAGTCCACCCCTGAAATCTGTGTCATGGTAAGAACCACCGCAGCACGGCACAATACTTCTTCAACCTCCGTCATACTGCTGTAATCCGCATCAAAATGGATCGAGAGCATCACGCCGTCAAGCGAATAATCGGTAACCTCCACCCCGTTTGGTATCGGTTTGCGGTACTCAACATTGTCAGAATCTGAGCTTAACTTTGCTAAAAATTCTTTGATCATCCCATCCGTATCCGAAGTCTCCGGCTCATAGGGAACATCTACGATCTTTGTTTTGTCCTTATTCAGATATTCGATATTATATTCGCTGCTCACTTCATCATTTCCGCATCCAGCCAGCAAAAAGACTGCCAGGATGCATCCTGACAACAGCACAATGATTTTTTTATCCATAATCTGACCTTTCATTTTCAATAAATCCAATCTGTTATGAAATATAATTGAGCGGAATACGAACATTAAAGATCGTTCCCTCTCCCTCTGTACTGAACACCTTGATCGCACCACGGTGCATCAGTACTGCATTCCGCGTGATGGCAAGACCAAGTCCGGTTCCACCGATCTCCCTGGAGTGTGACTTGTCCACACGGTAAAAACGTTCATAAATATGTCCTAACGAATCTTCCGGTATTCCGATTCCGGAATCCTCTACTTTCAGGTAAAAATATTGATGATCCGCATTCAGCGAAACATGTACCCAGCCGTCTTCCTTGTTGTATTTGATCGCATTTTCAATCAAATTGGTAAACGCCAGAGTAATCTTTACCTCGTCAACATCTGCGCTGACCGGGCGGAAACTTTCAAGCACAAGCTCCACTTTCTGCTTGTCCGCGATCGGACGCAGACGTTTTAAGATCTGCTCTAACAGTTCATTGATATTGATATTTGTGATATTCAGATCTCCCGCTGCCTTGTCCATCTTGACTAATGAAAGCAGGTCATTGATGATCTTCGTCTCACGGTCCACCTCATTGCCAATATCTCCCATAAACTCTTTGTAGAGTTCGATCGGGGCATCCTCCATGCTGTTGATGGAATCCGCCAGCACCTTCATGGAAGTAAGCGGTGTTTTTAATTCATGTGACACATTCGACACAAACTCCTGTCTGGAATCATCTAGCACCTTCATTCTTCCAAGCATTTTATTAAATTTCTCACTGATCAGCTTCGTCTCTGTATAATCATTGACAGAAAGCGCATCCTCGCCATAACCCGTCTGGATCTCATCAATTGATTTTGACATCTTATGAAACGGTCTTACCATCTGTCCTGCAATGATGACGCTTGCGAAAATAACTGTAAAAATGCAGATCAGTTCAATGATCCTCGTGTTCGTTGCAAGATAATCCAGGTTCAGGCTGATACTGTCCGTTGACACGCTCACCATCATGACACCTATCACCTGTCTGCTTTCATTTTCCTGATCCGTGCGCACAAGTGGTATTGTCATCTCAATATAACGATATTTTGAATCATATTTCGTAATCTCCTCCCCGTAAAAGCTTTTGATGACTTCCTCTGAGATGATCGTCTTTTTTTCATCAAGCTTATAAGTATCTTTCACTACCTGAAAGGTGTCACTGATGATCATGACACGCCCGTCATAGATAGTGGAAAGCTGCTCGAGCTGTGCGTTAATGGTAGGAGAACCGGAATTTTCCAGATAATCATTTGACACGATCTGATTCGCTAAAATCTTTGCCTGGCTTAAGATTTCGCTGGTTCGAAGTGAAACAGCCCTGTTTTCATAAGAATTGAGCATCCCGATCCGCAAAAGAACACATGGGATCACGCCTATAAGAATAAGTAAAAGAACCAGCCTGAATCTCAGGCTGTTCATAAAATCTGTAAATTTTTTTAATTTTGTCATGGCTGCACCTTACTAATTCTGAGAATAATAATACCCAACGCCCCATTTGGTATGCACATACTTCGGCTCGCTCGGATTGCTCTCGATCTTTTCTCTCAGACGCCGCACATGAACATCTACCGTACGCACATCTCCCGGATATTCGTATCCCCACACAAGATTCAAAAGATTCTCCCTGCCGTAGACTTTGTTCGGGTTGTTGACAAGAAGCTCTAACAGATCAAACTCTTTCGCGGTAAGATTCACTTCTTTCCCTAAAATAAAGAGTCTTCTGCTCTCACAGTCTAATTTCAGATCACCTGCTTCTATGACTTTGCTGTCCTCTTTTTTCGGCTGGCTCGCCGCAGTACGCCGCATGATCGCTTTAATTCTTGCCTTTACCTCAAGGATATTAAACGGTTTTGTGATGTAATCATCTGCACCGTACTCTAACCCTAAGATCTTATCCATGTCATCTCCCTTTGCGGTGAGCATGACGATCGGCATATTCGAAAACTCCCTGATATGCTGGCATACCTCAAATCCATCCATCTTCGGAAGCATGATATCAAGAAGCACCATGTCATAGGCATTTTCCGTTGCCATCTTTAATGCTTCCTCCCCGTCATATGCGCAGTCCACTTCCATTCCGTCCTGCTCAAGACTGAACCGGATTCCCTTTACAATTAACTTTTCATCATCTACAACAAGAACCTTTTTTGCCATTTTACTTCACCTTTATATGATCTTTTATTCGATTATAAACGCCCTCTTTGATCCCCTCTACCTGCTTGATCTCCTCCACAGAAGAAAAAGAACCATTTTTCTCACGGTAACGGATAATACTGTCCGCCTTGGTCTGACCGATTCCGGAAAGCGTCATAAGCTCCGCTGCAGTTGCCAGATTAAGATCTATTCTGCCATCTGAATCTTGGGCTGTTTCGCCATCCACTCCCGTCTCCGTTCGTTCCCCTGCTTCTTCTAAACCATCCTTAGCAGCTTCCTCCTGCGTCAGAATGCGTACCATCTCTCCGTCCACGATCTCCCGCGCCTGATTGACAGACTCCTCTGCCGCATCCTCCGTCAGACCGCCGGCTGCCTCAATTACCTCATAGAGTCTCGCATTTTGCGTGACCTCATAAACTCCCGGTGTATTTACCGCCCCGCAGATATATACAAAACATTTTTCAGTCTGTATGCCGTTCTCCTCCGATATCTGCGTGTCATCCGTCTCAGGTACTGCCTCACTCCGCTGCGTTTCTGCCACGGATGTCTCCGATTGAAAATAGACGTTTTCTTTCTCTCCACATGCAGCTGCCAACAGGCAAATGCATGAAAAACATAGTACTTTTATAAATTTTTTCGTCATAAGCGTCTCCTTCTTCATTATTCCAGAAGGAGTCCTCAATGCCCACTCTCTATATTTTAACGAAATTTTTCATTTATTACAAGAGTGTATAAAATTTATTTCATTTATTTTTACAAAATTTAAAAATATTCGGCAATTTTTTCCTTTAACCCTACCCAGAAATCTTTTGCATCCTGGGAATCCGGCAGTAAAACGGCATCCTCGTATGCCTGATAAGCGGTTTTTTCCGCATCATCTGCAGTCTGTGATAAAAATACCGAATAATGACCACTCATATCATGCAGTCTGTCTGTAAGCCGCACTGTTACAAAATCTGCAAAATCCGCTGCCTGATCCGTATTTTTTGAAAAATCATTGACAACAAACATATCCGTAGATGCACATCCGATAGAAGGAAGTTCCTCATTCAGTGCCGGGATCTCCATCACAGAATAAGATATATCGTCTAATTTTTGCAGGGAATCTGTGTTTACAAACGCACAGAGTGTTTTTCCGGCTTTAAAATGTTCTAAAATGCTGTCCATGGAGACTGAATTGATGTCTAAGGAAAATGATCCTAAAATGGTTTCAAAGTATTCAAGATCTTTCTGATACAGATCTTCATCATAGGCCACATTCATCGTTTCCGGCGCCGTTTTCTCAAACGTTACACTGTTTCCAACGAACGGGAAATCGTAAAATGCATCATTTACATCCCACTCTAACAGGTATTCCACATTTTCTCCCGGTTCATTCTCATTAGAATAATCAATGATCGCCTGCAGTGACTCCGGCTGGTTTTCAAAATATCCGTTCTGATAAACAAACACATTTGCATCGTAACTGAGCGGATATCCAATCATTTTATCCTCATAGGTGGAAGCTTTCACTGATTTTGGGGATGCCCCCTCATAAGATCCTCCATCCTCATTTTCCATGGCAAGACCATATAAATATGCCTCCTCAAGCTCATCGCCATTTAACAGATAAACATCCGGATAATCCTCTCCCTGCATGGTATTGTCGTAAATCATCCCGATATAATCCAGAGTATCCTGACATTTGAAAGCTGCCTTCACACCCGTCTGTTCAAAATACTGTCTGGCTGCATATTCAAAAAAATCTTCATAAGATGGATCTTCATACCACACGGTCAGGTCTGTATCTGCCAGATCGTATGCATCTGTTTTCACATCCGGTTGTTTTCCTTCTGTGCCCGGTTCTTCTGCCTGCAACGGAAATGTCGTCTCTTTTACAGGCTGTTTTGAAACGACACCAGCCATAATGGCTGCTCCTGCGCAAACCACTATGGCTGCAATTACACTTCTCTTTTGTATGTTCTTCATAATCCCATTTTCCTATTCCTCGTTTTACGACAACAGACTGCACACATCCGCGTGCAGTCTATGATTCCTTACATCTGATCCAATGCTTTTTTCAGTTTTCCGATCATCTCATCCACATGTTGTTTCTCGATGATGAGCGGTGGTACAAAACGGAGTACGTCTGAACCTGCCGTGATCACAATCAGTCCTTCCTCCAGTGCCTTTGCAGCGATCTGTCCGACCGGCTTTTCAGATACCACACCCTGCATCAGTCCAAGTCCCCTGCGTGCTGTCAGAAAATCGTAGGAAGCTACCAGTTCATCTAATTTTTCTTCCAGATATGGTGTGATTTCTTTCACATGGTCTGTGATGTGGTCGCGCTCCATCATCTCAAGCACCTTATCAACTGCAGCACCGACAAATGGGTTTCCGCCGTAAGTCGTTCCATGATCGCCCGGTTTTAAAGATTTTTCTGCCACCTTTTCGGTCATCAGGAATGCTCCGACCGGAACACCGCAGCCAAGCGCTTTTGCACTTGTCATGATATCTGGTTTCACACCGTAATGCTGCCATGCAAACATCTCACCGGTCCGTCCCATACCGCACTGGATCTCATCTAAGATCAGAAGAATATCATGCTCATCGCAGAGTTTCCGGACACCTTCCATAAATTCTTTTGTTGCCGGATAAATACCGCCCTCGCCCTGTACTGTCTCAAACAGGATCGCGCATGTCTTGTCCGTGATCCGTTTTTTCACGCTGTCAAGGTCATTGTAGTCTGCAAATTTCACACCCGGCATTAACGGTTCAAACGGTTCCTGATAATGTTTATTTCCGGTGACGGAGAGTGCTCCGATACTTCTTCCATGGAAAGAATGATTCATTGCAATGATCTCATGTCCTGCATGTCCGTCTCTCGTGTAAGCGTATTTTTTTGCTGCCTTGATTGCACCTTCGATTGCCTCTGTACCACTGTTGGTAAAGAACACACGATCCATCCCGCTCGCTTTTTTCACACGCTCTGCTGCATGGATGATTGGCACATTGTAATACAGGTTTGATGTATGCATAATCTTATCGATCTGTGCTTTTAAGGCATCCCCATACTCTTTGTTGCCGTATCCAAATGCCTGCACTGCGATGCCTGCCGCAAAATCCAGATATTCTTTTCCGTCTGTATCATACAGATAAACACCCTCACCGTGGTCTAATACCAGTGAAAAACGATTGTATGTGTGGAGGATATTTTCCTCCGCCTCATTGATATATCCTTCTTTATTCATGATAAAACTTCGTCTCCTTATCTCCTAAAATGGCAGTTCCAATTCCGCGGTTCGTAAAGATTTCAAGAAGCAGGCAGTGTGCGATACGTCCGTCTAAGATATGTACTCTTGAAACACCGTTCTCGATCGCATCGATACAGTTGTTTAACTTCGGAAGCATGCCGCCGCCGATAAATCCGTCCCCGATCAGTTCTCTCGCCTCTGATACACGAAGCTCAGAGATCAGTGTATCTTTGTCTTTCGGATCTTTGTAAACGCCCTCGATATCGGTTAAAAATGCAAGTTTTTCAGCTTTTACCGCTTTTGCGATCGCACATGCCGCATCATCGGCATTGATATTATAGCTGTTGTATTCTGCATCCATTCCTACCGGGCAGATGATCGGGAGAAAATCTTTTTCCAGCAGATCATATAAAATCTGCGGATTTACCTCTGTGATCTCACCGACAAAACCGATATCCTCACCATTTGAGTATTTCTTTTCTACTTTTAACAGTCCACCGTCTTTTCCGCTGATGCCGACTGCATTGACGCCAAGCTCCTGTACCAGTGTCACCAGTGATTTATTGACCTTATTTAACACCATCTCGGCGATCTCCATGGTTGCCTCGTCCGTTTTGCGGAGTCCATTGATAAATACAGGCTCCATGCCGACTTTGCCAACCCATTTACTGATTTCTTTGCCACCGCCATGCACGATGATCGGCTTGAATCCAACCAGTTTTAACAGGGTGACATCCTGGATGACGTGTTTTTTTAATTCTTCATCTACCATGGCGCTTCCACCATATTTTACCACAATGATCTTACGGTTGAAACGCTGTATGTATGGAAGTGCTTCGATGAGCACTTCGGCTTTCTGCAAAAGTTCCTTCATATTGTTATCTTCCATTAGTTTGGTTCTCCTCTATAAAATCTTGATATTGCCGTACGAAACTCTGATTCAGGTTGTGTTTGCTGTGGCCGCAGCAGCGCCAGTTTTTTGAAGAGTTTCGCGTTGGCCTCATATCTGCCTGCCTATGAGCGGTAATCGGCGTTAATTTTTACATAGTCGTAGGTTAAGTCGCAGCCCCAGGCGGTAGCCTGTGCAGCACCCATTTTGATGTCGGCGATGGCGGTGACTGCGGGTTCGGATAAGATTTTGGTTGCTTCTTCTTCGCTGTAGTCGACGGCGACTCCGTCTTTGATGATCTGCATTTTTCCTGCAGCACTCTCGAAGAATAAGTCTACTTTTTCCGGATCAAACTGTGCGCCGGAGTAGCCCATGGCACAGAGGATTCTGCCCCAGTTTGCATCGTGTCCGTAGATGGCTGCTTTGGTGAGGCTTGATGTGATGACGGATTTGCTTAAGATCTTTGCCTGCTCTTTTGTCTCGGCACCGATTACTTTTACCTCAAACAACGCAGTTGCTCCCTCTCCATCTCCTGCCATCTGTTTTGCGAGTGTCTCATTGACAAATCGGAGCGCCTTTGTAAAGGTCTCATAATCCGCATTTTTCTCAGTAATTTTTGTGTTCTCTGCCATTCCGTTTGCCAACAGGAGACAGGTATCATTTGTGGAGGTATCGCCGTCCACGGAGATCATGTTATAGGTATCTTCCACGTCCGCTTTTAATGCCTCTAACAGCAGCTCCTGTGAAATTGCAGCATCGGTTGTCACAAAACTTAACATGGTACACATATTCGGATGGATCATGCCGGAACCTTTGCACATGCCGCCGATTGTGACGGTTTTGCCGGAAAGCTCAATCTCAACAGCTACTTCTTTTTCATGTGTATCGGTCGTCATAATCGCAAGTGCTGCATTATGTCCGCTCTCGATATCGCCATTTAATTGTGGGACCATCGTTTCAACTCCCGCACAGATGCGGTCGATCGGAAGCTGCATACCGATGACTCCGGTCGATGCCACAAGCACCTCATCGGTTGGGATCTGAAGCAGTTTGTTTACTTTTTCTGCAGTTGCTTTGCAGTAACCCATCCCCTCTTCTCCGGTACATGCATTTGCAATACCTGCATTGACAATGACTGCCTGTGCCTTTTTACTGTCATATACTACATGCTGATCCCATTTGACCGGGGCAGCTTTTACAATGTTTGTGGTAAATGTTCCTGCCACTGCACATGGTACTTCACTGTAGATCATTGCCATATCTGTTCTGTCTTTATATTTGATTCCTGCTGCTGTACTTGCTGCCTTAAATCCTTTTGCTGCGGTCACGCCGCCTTTGATCTGTTTCATTTTAACCTCCATTCCTGCACTGCTTTCTAATGTAAACAAAATTTTCATTTGCATCTCAAGTTTGTGCGTAACTCAAATCCTTCATGTAAAAATTGTATTTTTCGCACTGTCTGTTCCTGTGTTTTACGGATTAAATACGGTCTGGTTTTCTTCGTTTGTGACATATTCATAATAATTGACATCCTCGCGGAACGTCCATCCCATTCCCTGCCAGAAGTGGTTTCCGATGTCATTTTTCTTAAATGCAATCAGATTGACCTTGTTGACATGTTCACGCTTTAAAGCCGCAAGGCACGCTTCCACCATCTTCTGTCCGATGCCCTGCTTTCTGTAATCCTCATGAACGCAGACATGATATAAACATCCGCGTCTGCCGTCATGACCGCACAGGATTGCACCGATGATTCTGTCGTTTTCACACGCCACCATACTCGTGGTCGGATTGCGTCTGATAAAGCGTTCCACACCTTCTTTCGAATCATCAATACTCCGGATTCCAAACCCGTGAATCCCCATCCACAGTGCATGTACCTCCTCAAAATCCTCCATTGTCATCTCACGGATGTTTACTTTTTTCTCTTCCATGTCTTTGATTCCTTTTCCAGCATAACTGTTTCGTCCAGTTACTTTTTACCTCTTATTAAAAATATAATTCAGTGTATTACTATGTAATCTTTATTACTATGTAATCTTCAATTACTATGTAATCTTCAATTACTATGCATCTATCTATGATGCTTACGGGAACATCGGAACCATATTTAAGCCCTCTGCCTCATCAAAACCAAATAACAGGTTCATGTTCTGTACCGCCTGTCCTGCTGCACCTTTTACCAGATTGTCAAGTGCGCCCATCATCACGATACGTCCGGTTCTCTCGTCAATCTTAAAATTAACATCTACATAATTACTGCCCTCTACCCATTTTGTCTCCGGACAGACATCTTTTTCCAGCACACGGACAAATTTTTCTTTGCCATAATATTTATCATAGACTGCCTTTACTTCCTCATAAGAAGGAAGGCTGCCATCTGCTTTTTTTACCAGTGCTGCATACTCGGTTGCGAGGATACCGCGGTTCATCGGAACAAGGTGCGGGGTAAAATTAACAACGATCTCTTTGCCTGCCGCATAACCGAGCTGCTCCTCAATCTCTGGCGTATGACGGTGATTTGTCACTCCGTACGCTTTCATATTTTCATTGACCTCACAGAACAGGTTCGGCAGCTTTGCACCCCGCCCTGCACCGGAAGTTCCTGATTTTGCATCAATGATCAGCGTATTCGGGTCGATCAGCCCCTCTTTTACCAGCGGATAAGCGGTCAGAATGGAACAGGTCGTATAGCAGCCCGGATTGGCGATAAGTCTTGCTCCTTTTACTTTATCACGATTGATCTCGCAGAGACCATAGACAGCTTCCTCTATAAACTGCGGACTCTTGTGCTCGATCTTGTACCATTTCTCATAGACGGAAACATCTTTGATTCTGAAATCAGCGCTTAAATCTATGATTTTTACCTTATTTAATATATCCTCTGTCAGTACACCTGCCAAAAATCCCTGCGGGGTTGCTGTAAAGATCACGTCCACCTGGCTTGCAAGCTCATCCATATTATCATCTAAGCATACGTCATCCACGATCTCAAACATATTCTGGTAAACTTCTGCATATTTTTTATCTATGTAGCTGCGGGATCCATACCATTTAATCTCCACTTCTTTATGTCCCATTAAAATACGGACCAGTTCATTTCCTGCATATCCGGTTGCACCGATGATTCCTGCTTTTATCATTTTTCTCATCCTTTCCGCTCATGCTTATCTCACATGATTTCTGCACTTTTCAGCCCATTATTGTATACAGGCATACCTGCATAAGCATCTTTCTTCCTATATTAATACACCTCATCGCAGTCGTAAAGTATCTTTTTTCGTGCGCTGTTCGATATTGCATAATTATACATTCATTTTGTCTTTTATGCAATACTATTTTTTGTCTTTTTCCTATAATATGTATTATGCTTAACTATTTTCTCCATTTTGTATAATCTTTATGTATTTTTATGAATAATGAATGTATAATTTTTCACTTGCGTTTCTACATTTTTTGTTGTATATTGTCTTTAGTTAATGATCCGGCATACAAATGGGTCAAATATACATAACAGAAAGGGCTGTATCACATGAAGGAAAAAGTTATTTTAGCGTACTCCGGCGGACTTGATACCACCGCCATTATTCCATGGTTAAAGGAAAATTATGATTATGAAGTTATCTGCTGCTGTATCGACTGCGGTCAGGAAGAAGAGTTAGACGGTCTTGAAGAAAGAGCCATCTCCTGTGGAGCTTCCAAATTATACATCGTAGATATCATCGATGAATTCTGTGACGATTACATCATGCCATGTGTTCAGGCAAATGCCATTTATGAAAACAAATACTTACTCGGAACCTCTATGGCACGTCCTCTGATCGCTAAGAAATTAGTTGAAATTGCAAGAAAAGAAGGCGCTACTGCAATCTGCCACGGTGCTACCGGTAAAGGAAACGACCAGATCCGTTTCGAGCTCGGCATCAAAGCACTTGCCCCTGACTTAAAGATCATCGCTGCATGGAGAGATTCAAAATGGACCATGGATTCCCGCGAGTCAGAGATCGAATACTGCAAAGCACATGGTATTCATCTTCCATTCTCCGCTGACACAAGCTACAGCCGTGACCGTAACATCTGGCACATCAGCCATGAAGGCCTTGAGTTAGAGGATCCTGCATGTGAGCCAAACTATGATCACCTGTTAGTTCTCGGTGTTTCCCCGGAAAAAGCTCCGGAAGAAGGCGAATATGTAACCATGACATTTGAGAAAGGTGTTCCGACTTCCGTAAACGGAAAAGAGATGAAAGTTTCCGATATCATCCGTGAGTTAAACCGTCTTGGCGGTAAGCACGGCGTCGGCATCATCGATATCGTAGAGAACCGTGTTGTTGGTATGAAATCCCGCGGTGTATATGAGACTCCTGGCGGAACGATCTTAATGGAAGCTCACCAGCAGTTAGAGGAGCTCGTTTTAGACCGTGCAACCATGGAAGTGAAGAAAGATATGGGTAACAAACTTGCCCAGATCGTTTACGAAGGAAAATGGTTCACACCTTTATGTGATGCAGTCAGAGCTTTCGTTACCTCCACGCAGGAATATGTAACCGGTGAAGTTAAATTCAAATTATACAAAGGCAACATCATCAAAGCCGGAACAACTTCTAAATACTCTCTGTACAGTGAGTCACTCGCAAGCTTTACAACCGGTGATCTTTACGATCATCACGATGCTTCCGGATTCATCACACTGTTCGGACTTCCATTAAAAGTTCGCGCTATGAAGATGCAGGAGATCGGTGAGAAAAATAAATATGAGGACTAATCACAGGATGTGATTATGGTTCTATTAATTCATAGCGGACAATTTCCTATGAAGTAAAAAAACAGGAGCTTGTGCTCCTGTTTTTTTACTTTATACTGCCTTGTTCTGCCATCCATGAAAGAACCTGATTGTGACTGTGCCTCTGACATCTATGATTCTCACTGTCTCAGTGCTTCTACCAACAATTTTTCAAGATACTCTGCTGCCGGTGTAAGTGCCGCCTCATCCGCATAAAACTTTGGATGATGGTTCGGATAACCGACACCCGTTCCCACGTTGATAAAACAGCCCGGAATCTTTTCGAGATAAAAAGCAAAATCCTCTCCACCTGTCGAATTACGCTGTGGAACAACCTCAAAGCCACTCTCTTCTGCCACTTTTTGTGCAAACGCACTCCACGCTTTCTCATTGACGGTTGCAGGCGGCCCCGGATACCACAACAATTCCGCATTTGCGCCATATGCCGCTGCTGTGTGTTCCGCAATCTCACGCATGCGTCTTTCTATAAAGATACGATCGTCTTTTTCCATGGAACGCACGGTACCCTCCAGTTCCACCTTATCCGGGATCACATTCCAGGTATTGCCGCCATTAATCCTCGTCACACTGACAACACCTGTATGGAACGGATTTAAGTTTCTGCCGACAATACTCTGGAACGCCTGTATCACAGATGCAGCGACTAGGATCGTGTCCACGCCCTCATCCGGGTGTCCTCCATGGCAGCCTGTTCCCGTGATATTTAACTCAAACCGGTCTACTGCAGCCATGACACTGCCCGCGCGGATTCCCAGCGTTCCAACCGGAAGATATGCCGCCGTATGCAGCCCAAAGATCGCTGTTACATCCGAGAACACACCGGTTTCAAGAACTGTCTCCGCACCATGGGAAGATTCCTCTGCCGGCTGGAACAGAATTTTTACATTTCCCTGTAACTCCTCTTTCCTCTCCTGTAACAGCAATGCTGCTCCAAACACCGCCGCCGTATGAAAATCATGTCCGCAGGCATGCATTTTCCCCGGAGTTTTTGATTTATAGGGAAGATCGGTTTCCTCCGCGATCGGCAGTGCATCAATGTCACAGCGCAGTCCATAAGTTTTTCCCGGTTTTGCGCCGCGCACGATGGCGGTCACACCGGTCTTTAGCGGTATCTGCAAAATCTCAATGCCTGCCGCCGCAAGTTCCCGTTTGATCCGTTCTGTCGTCTCATATTCCTCATAAGACAGCTCCGGATGCATATGAAGTTCCTCAAAAAAACCGGTAAGTTTCTGTTCTAATGCCTTTCGTTCCATACTCTTCTCCATTTCTACACATTCTCACGTTCTGCCCGCAACGCCGTCTATTATAACAAACGATCGCCTGCATGCTCCGCAAACGTTCTATCTGTTATCCCTCTCATCATTTCTGTGGTTTAAATTTTTATTCGCTTTCATCCGCCGCCTACCTGCGTCCACCGGATGGATCAAATGCATCACGCAATGCATCGCCAACAAAGTTGATGGAAACTACCAGCACAACGATCATAATTCCCGGTGGAAGCCACAGCCACGGCTGTGAAGTCAATACCGTGATAGACTGCGCCCCGTTTAACATATTTCCAAGGCTTGCCATCGGCGGCTGTACACCCATGCCAAGGAAACTTAAAGCCGCCTCATCCAGCATGGAGATCGCCATAACAGATGTTGCATATACGAGGATCGGTGCAACTGTGTTTGGTAAAATTTCTGAAAATAAGATATGACGAAGCGGCATCCCTGCCACCACATTTCCCTTGACAAAATTTGTTTCACGCAGACTTAAAACATTTCCACGCACCAGTCTCGCCACACCCGGCCAGTCTACAAATCCAAGGATCAGGATAATGCTCCACAAACCCGGTTTAAAGATTGCCGCCGCAACGAGCACAAGAAGGATATAAGGAAATGACATCACCATATCCGTAAAACGCATCAGGATCATATCCGCCACACCGCCAAAATATCCCGCGATCAGACCGAGTACCACTCCGATTACCGTGGAGATCACTGTTGCAAGGATTCCTACAAGCAGAGAAATTCTGGTTGCGTATAAAAGTCTGCTGAACACATCCCTGCCGATCTGATCCGTTCCAAGGATAAATTCCTTACACGGTGCACCGCTGAAAGTTCCGACGATCGCATCCGGATCATAAGGCGCAACAACCGGCGCAAACAGAGCAGCCAGACCGACAACCACCAGTATCACAAGGCTGATCTTTGCAAGATGATGTGCACGGAAACGCCGCATCACAGTCTGCATGTATGTTTCATTTGCATTAACTTTTTTCTTTTTTCTCATATAAGTTCAACCTCTTTACTGAAGTTTTATCGTCGGATCTACCACCGCATATAAAATATCCGTCAGAAGATTGCCGAGCAGTACCACGATCGCCGAGAGCAGACAGACGCCCATGATGACCGGATAATCACGGTTTGTGATCGCACTCATTGTCATAAGTCCAAGACCCGGCCAGGAAAAGACCTGCTCCACGATGATCGATCCGCCAAACAGTACCGGTATCTCCATTCCAATGACTGTCACGATCGGAACTAAAGCGTTGCGCAGCGCATGTTTATTGATGACCAGGAAATGACCGATTCCCTTTGCCCGCGCTGTGCGCAGATAATCCTGCTGTAAAATTTCAAGCACCGCGCTGCGGATATATCGGATATTGGTTCCTGCCATGGAAACTGCAAGCACAATGACCGGCATAACCATGTGTACCGCCACGTCCGCCGCTCCCCCGGATGTTCCAAGTGTCGTCATTCCTCCGGAAGGCAGCCAGCCCAATTTTACCGTAAACAGATAAATAAGGAGCATGGCAAGGAAAAATCCCGGAATACTGCTGCCAAGGAACGATAATGTTACCACCGTATAATCGCCTTTCGAATACTGATGGATTGCGCTGTAGATCCCTGCCGGAACCGCAAGCAGGATGCTGACAAGCAGTGACACTCCCATCAGAAGCAGGGTCGGTCCAAGATGACTCGTGATCATAGCAGCAACCGGCTGGTAATTTTTAATGGAATATCCCATATTTCCATGCAGAAGCTGCCCCAGCCATACAAAATACTGTACATAAAATGGTTTGTCGAGCCCTAATGCTATCGCTTTTGCCTGTACAGCAGCCTCCGAGACGCGTGGTCCCTGCAGCATTTCAAGCGGACTCCCCGCCATGCACATGATCGCATAATCGATCACGGTAATGCCGAGCAAAACCGGAATTGCGATCAGGATACGTTTGATAATATATTTCGTCATAATATTCCTCATTCCTGGATGAAAAAATGTATGTTACGCAGTTTCTGTCCCCTCGTAATAAGGACACGCCACCAGATGATCCGGTTTTTCCGCCATCGGCAGAAGCATCGGCTCACTCACACTGCAGTCTTCTCTCGCATACGGGCATCTCGGATGAAACCTGCATCCCTTCGGCGGATGTACTGCAGAGGCAACCTCACCTGTCAAAACGGCTGACTTTTCTTCCCGCCGTCCCGGATCTGCAACCGGTGCTGCCTGTGTCAGTGCTTTTGTATACGGATGTACCGGATGCATAAATACCTCTCCGGCATCTGCAATCTCAACGATCTTTCCCAGATACATGACTGCGATCCGGTCACTGACATAACGGACTGCACCAAGCCCATGACCGACGAACAGACTCGTCAATCCCAGTTCGTTCTGCAGCTCGCGGATCAGGTTTAATATCTGTGCCTGGATCGACACATCAAGCGCACTGACCGGTTCGTCACACACGATAAACTCCGGCTTTAAGGACAACGCTTTTGCAATTCCGATACGCTGTCTCTGACCACCTGAAAATTCATGCGGGTATTTTAGAAGTGCACTTTGAGGCAGACCAACCATATCCAGAAGCTGTTTTAAGTCTGTATCGATCGTTTTCTTATCGGATACACCATGATATAGCATCGGCTGTGCTAAAATATCATAAATATGTTTTCGTGGATTGAGTGAAGAATAGGAATCCTGAAAGATCATCTGAAGATTGGTTCCCGCCTGTTTTCGTGCCTTTTTTTCACCGCGTGTGAGAGATTTTCCACCTATTTTTTCCCCATGATAATAAATCGCACCGTCAGTCGGCGAGAGCAGTCCCACCAAAAGCTGGCCGATCGTGGACTTTCCACAGCCTGATTCTCCAACCAGTCCAAGGGTCTCGCCCTTTTTTATTGAAAAATCAATGCCGTCCACGGCTTGTATCTGACTGACGGTATGGGTAATGATACCGCCCTTGATATCATAATATTTTTTTAAATTCTCTACTCTGATCAGTTCTTTATCCATTCCTGTTTTAACTCCTGTCAGCCTTATGGCAGCGCACGAAATGATCCTTTTCTATCTCCCTCATCTCCTGCTTCTTTTCACAGCCTTCCCCGGCAAATGCACAGCGGTCCGCAAACCTGCATCCCGTAATCTGGTCATAATTTTCCGGTACGATTCCCGGAATCGATGCAAGCGTCCTTCCGCTCTCATCGTAAATGCCCGGAACCGTATCAAGCAGTGCTTTCGTATACGGATGTGCCGGATGATAAAAAAGATCCTTCACAGATGCCATCTCGATGATCTGTCCCGCATACATGACAAACACACGGTCCGCCATCTGCGCCACAAGTCCGATATCGTGTGTGATCAGGATCACAGACATCCCAATCTCTTTTTGCAGATCCCGTATCAATTCCATGATCTGCGCCTGGATCGTCACGTCAAGTGCCGTCGTCGGCTCATCTGCGATCAAAAGTTTTGGATTACAGCAAAGTGCCATCGCGATCATCACTCGCTGACGCATTCCGCCGGAAAGCATATGCGGATATTTTTTCATTGCAGCACGCGCATCCGGCATACCGACTTTCTCTAAGATGGTGACCGCACGCTCTCCTGCTTCTTTTTTTGACAGATGCATATGAATCCGGATGCTCTCCGTGATCTGGCTTCCGATCGTAAACACCGGGTTTAACGATGTTAAAGGATCCTGAAAAATCATCGTCATCTGATTTCCGCGGATCGTATCTAACTGTTTTTCATCCATATCCAGCAGATTTTTGTTTGCAAAGAGGACAGAGCCGTCAACGACAGCTCCGCCCCTTCCTAATAATCCCATAATAGACAGTGATGTCACACTCTTGCCACAGCCGGACTCACCAACGATACAAACCGTCTCTCCTTCTGCGACATCAAAACTGACATGATCCACACTGATTTTTTTCCAAAAATCCCCGGTAAACTCTGTGGTCAGATCATTTACCTGTAATAATTTTGACATTGATTTTCCCGTTCCTTATTTCGTAATTTCCCACTGTTCCACATTGTTAAAGAAACCGTACACACTTGGTGTGGCATTTGAAAGACGTTTGTTGACAGCAGCCTGTGCGCTGACAATATAAGCAGAGAACATCGGAACATCTTCCTGTACCTTCTGATCCACAACGGAGTAAAGCCCTTTGATCTCATCCATATCACTTGTTGTCTGTGTCTTTGCAAGTGCTTCATTGACGCTGTCATCCCCGTATCCGGTCCAGCTGTCCTCGCCGCCTAACAGCCATGCCACATCCGGATATGGATCAACCGGTGCATAGGTGTACTGTACTGCTAAAATATCATAGTCATTGGTGCCTGCGACAGACATCAGTGTTGCAAAATCTACAGTCTGCACTTCCACTTTAATGCCAACTGCAGCCCACTGTGCCACAAATACATTCGCAGCATTTACAAATGCACTGTCACCGGAGTTCACATAGAAGCGTAAGGTCTGTGATCCGTCCCATCCGGCTTCCTCTAACAGTTCTTTTGCTTTCTCTACATCCTGCTCTACCGGAACGATACTGTCATCATAGAAAGGACTTGCAGAAGACAGAAATCCATCTGCAACTTCCCCTTTTCCTTTTAAAAGCTGTTCTAATACCATCTTACGGTCGATTGCATATAACATTGCCTGACGCACACGCACATCCGGAACATTTTTTGTCTGGATAAATACGGACTGGTTGGTCACCGGTTCTCCGTATACAACATTTACATTGGAAAGTGCCTCAACACTATCATAATCTTCCTCCGGGATGACACTCATTGTCGGCTGTGTAATATCAATCTCGCCGGACTGTAATCCTGCATAAAGCTGGCTGCCGCTCACGATCTTGATATTGAGTTTTGCGATCTTCGGTGCACCTTTCCAATAATTTTCATTTGCTTTATAAGAAATATAATGGTCGACATCGAAATCTGTTACCATATATGGTCCGCTGACGACATCCGGGTGATTGAACCATTCTGCAGTCTTTAACTCTTCTTCCGTGTACTGCTCGATCACATGTTTTGGAAGTGTCATCAGATAACGCGCATAAGAATTCTCAAATGTGGTCAGAGACATCTCCTCTTTTGTGGTGAACTGTACGGTCGCATCATCGATCGCTTTGATACCATCAATGCTCTCTGCTCCCTCCTCGGTAAAGCCGTCATCGCCCACACCCTCAAATACATAGTACATCATGGAAGTATTGCCAATGACTGGCGATGTCAGACGCAGTGCCGTATATACGACATCATCTGCCGTGATCTTCTCGCCATCCGACCAGGATGCATTCTCATCGATATGCACGATAAAATTTTTGTTATCTTCCGTCGTAACAGAATCCGCGATTTCTCCCTCAAATTCCAGATTCGAATTTAATTCTACCAGTGGAAGAAACATCAGGCTGGTCGCATATTTATTGGTCTCTCCGCCATCCATCAAAAGCGGATTTAACGTTCCAAGTGTATTGGTCACACCGATATTTACAATATCATCCGAAACCTCTGCTGTCTCTGTTGCCGCCGCATTTTCCCCCTGCGGCTGACTGCCTGTATTGCCGCCGGAAGTTCCACATCCAACAGCCGTAACTCCCATCGCAGCTGCGAGCACCAGTGCTGACAGGACCTTTTTCCATCTTCTTTCTTTTCTCATAATTTCCTCACTTTCTGCGAAAAACTCCCGTATGCCCGCTTTTAGCATATATAATAGTACTTTTCGCATATTATTTCTAGTAATCCACTAGGAATTAGGTAAATTATATTTTCTATGTTTTAAATTGTCAATCCTTTTTTGTTGAAAGATTGACAAAAAATTCATGGCTGATTATAGTATTGCTTAGAATAAAGAAAAGAGGCAATACACATGAAGAATCTGCTAATTTACCAATCCACCGAATATGACTGCGGTCCGACCACACTGACAAATGCCATCCGCTATCTCTTTGACCGCGAAGAAATTTACCCGGATATCGTCAAATATATTATGCTCTATTGTCTTGATTCTTATAATGAAGCAGGCGAAGTTGGAAAACGCGGTACATCTGCATCTGCCATGATGTTTTTGAGTAACTGGCTCACACAGTTCGGACAGGTAAAAAACTTCCCGATTTCCTGCAATTTTCTCGCTAAGGACGAGGTTGTACTCTCTGAAAACAGCCTCATTGTCGGTGCCTTACAGCAGGGCGGTGCTGTTTTGCTGCGTGTTTACCTGGAAGTTCCTCATTATATTCTCCTGACCGGTATTTCGGGCAGTGATATCTATGTGTTTGATCCTTATTATGAAGAACCGGATGATCCGGAACTCGACAAAGAATTCTTTGAGGAAGGCATCACCTTTATCACAGATCAGCCAAAACGTGCCAACCGCCTGATCTCCATCACACGGCTTTCCTGCACCGGTGTCGGTTTTTATGAAATGGGACCATATGAGGAACGAGAGGCAGTGATCCTGTTCAATACAAACACCCGAAAAACACCGGAAAACAGTATTGAATATATCATATAATAGTATCTAATATCAAAAGACCTTTCTGGATCTCATCTTCACCCAGTCTTCCATAGCCAAGTAAAAGAATCGGTTTATGCGGTACAGTTCCGGCAAAATTGTTTTTTTCACTTTCTATGGAAGCATTTTTATTTCTCACAGTTTCATTACAGCTCTGCTCCGATTTCCGTACAACATATTCACTGATTCCATAGATACGGATTCCTTGTTTTTCCGCCAGATCACATATCTCTGTTTCTTTTTTTTCAGTGTTTACCTGTACTAAAACATGCAGTCCTGCATGATCTCCGTAAATTTTTTCTACCCAGCTTCTCTTTTTTAACTCTGCAAGCAGGAAATCATGTTTTGCACGGTAGATCCCCCTCATCTTATTCAAATGACGTTCAAAATGTCCCTCTTCAATAAAGGCACGCAGTATCTCCTGCTGAATTTTGGGAACGGTCGTAGAATAAAATCCACATTTTTCATGATAACGTTTTAACAATTCCGGTGGAAGCACCATATAACTGATTCGAAGTGACGGCGCAATGCTCTTAGAAAAAGTTCCAATATAAATCACTTTTTCAAAATGATCCACGCTTTGCAGCGACGGGATCGGCTTTCCACGGTAACGGTACTCACTGTCGTGATCGTCCTCGATCAGATAGCGTTCCTCTTTCTCCAATGCCCATTTCAACAATTCCAGCCTTTGTTTTAACGGCATGACCGTTCCAAGAGGGAACTGATGGGAAGGCATGATATAGACAACATCCGGATCATAATTTCTGACCTTTTGTGGATCTATTCCATCTTCTTCCACCGAAACAAGCGTCATCTGATATCCCATATTTAAAAATGTATGATATGCCTGCAAATAAGTTGGATTTTCCATGAGAACCCGCTTATTTCTTCCTAAAATCTGTGTCAGTAAAATCTCAAGATATTCATTTCCTGCTCCGATGATCAGCTGATCGGGCTGACAGTTCACACCTCGCGCCTGATGCAGATATGCTGCAATCGCCTTTCGAAGCCCATAGTCCCCCTGTCCATCCCCGGATAACAGCAATTCTTCCCTGTCATCTAACAGTGCATTTTTGTTTAATTTTCTCCACACATTATATGGGAAATGCATGGTATCGATTGCATATGGGGAAAAATCAATAACATGGCTGCAAGCTGTCTCTTCCTGCTCTTTTTTTCCAAATGTAAATGTATGTTTGAAATCTTTTTCTATATGCCCAAACTCATACAGCTCTGTAATATCACACACAAAAAAACCCCTGCAAGGTTCTGCTTTGATGTATCCCTCTGCAAGGAGCTGTTCATATGCCATTTCGACGGTACTTCTGCTTACCGACAAATGCTTTGCCAAAAGTCTTGTCGACGGAAGCTTTTCCCCAACAGGAATTTTTCCCTCAATGACATCCCGTTTGATATATTCGTATATTTTTTCATAGAGGGGAGCTTTCGCTCCCCCCTGTAAATCAATCATTATTTCAATCATAATAATTTTGCCTATTTGCTGTTTTTGATCTCTGCCACGATCTTTTCTTTTAAATCATATGCACGGTCTTTCATCTTTTTCGATGCAGAAGGTGTAGCCTGGATTCTTGAAATACACTTAGAAGCCACATCATATTTTTTGAAATGATATGCCATTGCCGCAAGAAGATAATCTACGGTACACTGATCCATTCCACACATTGGAAACATCTCTGTAGACATTGCTTTCATAAATCCCTCATATGCCTGCTGGTAAAATGCCTCTTCCTGCTCTTTTGCCTCTTTTTTCTTCTCTAAGGTCTCCGGATCTGTTCCTTTTAACTCCTCTGCCTTTCCACGATACAGCCAGGAAAGTTTTAAACATGAATAGGCCTTCTCACTGGTCTTTCCTTTTTTGACGATCGTATTGAAAAGTGCAAGCTTATAACGCTCGATTGCCTGATCATAATCTAAGACGGCAGGTTCATCGGAACCTGTTGGTTTGAAATTGGCACAAACCTGTTCCTTGATCAGTTTGATCTGTCCTGATGTCACATGCTCGAAATAACGGTTCATCGCTGTATATCCGCAATACGGGCAGGATGCCACATCATATTTTAAAGTGTCAATGTATTCGAAACGCGGACGCAGATCCAGATCCGGCTCTAAACGTTTGATTCGTCCGTTCTTGATCATTTTTGTCTTAAATACCTTGTCACAGACAGTACAACGGATTGCCTTGTCTAACAGAAAACTGTCCTCTGTCGGAGCAGCCTCTGTTTTTCCACCATCAGCGGATGCTGCCGGCTTTTTTTCATCCTCAAACAGATCCGTTGTGTTATCTGCTTTAATACCAAATTTTTCCAATCCTGCAAATAAATTCATTTGTATTTCATATCCTTTCCTGTTACGCCCGTTTCAGGGCAAAAATGCAAATCATTACAATGCTATGCATTAGGCAGTTTAAATGAGCTCTTAAGTGAAACGATCCGGTTAAATACCAGATGATCTGCGGTCGAATCTTTCGCATCCACACAGAAAAATCCCTGTCTTACGAACTGGAAACTGTCATATGCTTTTGCATCTTTTAAATTTTCCTCAACAACACAGTTTTTTAAAACAGTGAGGGAATTTGGATTCAGATTCAGACTTCCGTCCTCATTATACACTCCTTTTTCCTCATCTACAATGTTTTCATAGAGACGAATTTCAGCCGGAACTGCCTGTGCTGCAGATACCCACTGGATGGTTCCTTTTACTTTTCGTCCGTCCGGGCTGTTTCCACCTTTGGATGCCGGATCATAAGTACAGTGGATCTCCGTCACCACGCCATTTTCATCTTTTACGAAACTGTTGCAGGTCACAAAGTATGCGTTCATCAGACGTACTTCGTTGCCCGGAAACATACGGAAATATTTCTTTGGCGGCTCTTCCATAAAGTCTTCACGGTCAATATAAAGTTCGCGTGAAAATGGAACTTTACGCACACCAAGTTCCTCATTTTCAAGATTATTGACTACCTCAAGATACTCTGTCTCTCCCTCCGGATAGTTGTCGATCACAACTTTGACCGGATCTAAGATCGCCATCATACGGGGACGTTTCATCTTTAAATCTTCACGGATACAGTACTCTAACATGGCATAATCCACAGAGCTGTTTGCCTTGGAAATACCGCAGAGTTCCACAAACATTTTTAAGGATTCCGGTGTAAATCCTCTTCTGCGGAGTGCAGCAATCGATACAAGGCGTGGATCATCCCATCCGTCTACGATACCTTCCTCCACAAGACGCTTGATATATCTTTTTCCTGTCACTACGTTTGTTAAATATAATTTTGCAAACTCGATCTGTCTCGGCGGCATCTCATCCTTATCCGGAATCATATCTTTGCCAACCTCATCGATCACCCAGTTGTACAGCGGTCTGTGATCCTCAAACTCGAGTGTACAGATCGAATGGGTAATTCCCTCAATGGCATCCTCTAATGGATGTGCAAAATCGTACATCGGATAAATGCACCATTTGTCTCCGGTTCTGTGGTGTGTCATATGCGCCACACGGTAAATAACCGGATCTCTCATATTGATGTTTGAAGATGTCATATCGATTCTTGCGCGGAGCACTTTCTCTCCGTCGGCAAATTTACCGTTTTTCATATCTTCAAATAAAGCAAGATTCTCTTCCACACTTCTGCTGCCCGCAGGATCTTCTTTTCCCGGTTCTGTCAGTGTACCGCGGTACTCACGGATCTCATCTGCACTCAGATCAGAAACGTATGCTTTTCCTTTTTTGATCAGCTTTACTGCTGCTTCATACATCTGATCAAAATAGTCGGACGCGAAGAACAGTCTGTCCTCCCAGTCAGCACCAAGCCATTTGATATCCTCTTTGATTGCCTCAACAAACTCTGTCTTCTCTTTTGTCGGGTTCGTATCATCAAATCTTAAATTGAATTTTCCATTATATTTCTGCGCAAGACCTGAATTTAAAAGTATGGACTTGGCATGTCCGATATGAAGATATCCGTTCGGCTCCGGTGGAAATCTTGTATGGACGGTTTTGCAATGTCCTTCCTCTATATCCTGATCAATAAACTGTTCGATAAAATTCTTTGAGACATTCTCGTTTTCCATGATGTCTGTCCTCCTCATATAACAACTCATGCTATATCATGTGCAAAATCAGCACATGATCAACATTCGCCGCTCGTCAATCATTCAAATATGTTGACTCACTTACGCTCATTATATCATACATGATACACCGCTTGGGTGCAAGTAAAATATAGCATGAATTGGGGATTTTGGTAAGAAATTATTTATCCTTAATTTTCATTCATCTTCGCTGCCTGGCCGGAGGATGTATGGAGCAAATAATTGCTTCCACAGCTATAACTACTATCATCACATATACTGCAGCTCTGTATTTGTTATTCCATCCTATATGTTTCCAGCTATTTTATAATGCAAAAAATGTCATTTTTTTAAAGTTTCTGCATTTTAGTGCACAAACTTTATTTTTTCATAAGTTTATGCTATACTAGCACAAGGAGGTACGTCAAATGATCGATACTCATGAACTCAAAAAAAGAGATTTATATCTGAATAAGATTATAGCATTTCAAGACACCGAACCAGTGAAGGTTGTTACTGGAATCCGTAGATGTGGCAAATCCAGCCTGTTGAAATTAATGACTCTCCACCTGAAGGAAAATGGGGTTACTGACAATCAGATTCTGGAAATGAATTTTGAGTCACACGCTTATAAAAATATGAATAGTGACTCTTTCTACGAATATGTCAAACAACATATCGTACCAAATAAAAGAATGTACCTCTTTTTTGATGAGGTTCAGCGTGTTCCTGACTGGGAGGATGCTGTTAACTCTTTCCGCGTCGACTTCAACTGCGATATTTATGTCACAGGCTCAAATGCCTATATGCTCTCCTCTGAATATGCCACTTATTTATCTGGCAGATGTGTAGAAATAAAGATGCTGCCTTTATCTTTCTCTGAATTTATAACGTTTCATAATTTTGAAATAAGAGAAATGAAGAGTGCTTTGGGTGGTACACGCAAACAAGTCTTTGATAAAGCAGGAGAACATTATGAACTTCGTGAAGTTTTCGATGCATATATGCGATTTGGCGGCATGCCAGGGATTGCTGACATAGGCTTAGATCAGGAAAAAGCACTGGTGCTGCTTGAAGGTATCTACTCTACCGTTATTATGAGAGACATTCTCGAACGTGAAAGTCGCAGAGGTCAGAAAAAAATCACTGACCCTGTCCTTTTAAAAAAGATTATCATGTTCCTTGCTGATAACATTGGAAGCAACATCTCTGTTTCTTCTATCGGCAACACCTTGGTAAATGAAGGACTTCTTGAAAACGGGAAGCGAAAAGGAACCCCAAGTGTTCACACTGTTCAGGCTTATGTGAATGCACTTCTAGAGTCATATTTTTTCTACGACATCAAAAGATTTGATATCAAAGGAAAGGAATATTTACGCACTCTTGGCAAATACTATATTGTCGATATCGGACTTCGAAACTATCTGCTTGAATTCAGAGATCGTGACAGCGGTCATGCAATAGAAAACATTGTTTACTTTGAACTGATTCGTCGAGGCTATGATGTTTCTATAGGTAAAGTTGGTAATTTCGAAGTGGATTTTATTGCAACAAAGGCAGACAACAAACTTTATGTTCAGGTCACAGAATCAATGACAAGCGAAGATGTTCGTAGCCGGGAATTAGCACCACTCAAAAAAATCAGCGATAACTATGAAAAAATCGTTCTTTCCTTAAATACAGGCATAGATTCTTCCTATGATGGCATAAAATCAATCAACCTGATCGACTGGCTAATCTCAGAATAAAAACAGAATATACGGAAAGGAACCAGAGGTAATCTCTGGTTCCTTAAATTCATAGGATATTCTCCGATGACTTTTTTTTACGCATTCTCATTCATCTTCGCCAGCTTCGCTGCCTGGTCTGCTGCGATACATGCGTCAATGATCTCCTGGATATCTCCGTTCATGATCTTATCGAGTTTGTACAGTGTAAGATTGATTCTGTGATCCGTCACACGTCCCTGTGGGAAGTTGTAGGTACGGATCTTCTCAGAACGGTCTCCTGTTCCGACCTGACTCTTACGAAGCTCTGCTTCCGCATCGTGGGCTTTCTGCTGCTCTAAGTCGTATAATTTGGTACGCAGCAGGGCGAACGCTTTTGCCTTATTCTGGATCTGTGATTTTTCCGTCTGGCTGTAGATCACGATTCCGGTCGGGATATGTGTCAGACGCACGGCAGAGTCTGTCGTATTGACACACTGGCCACCGGCACCGGATGCACGGCAGACATCGATACGGATATCTTTGTCATCGATCTGCACATCCACTTCCTCAGCCTCCGGCATCACTGCAACTGTGATAGTGGAAGTATGGATACGTCCGCCGGACTCTGTCTCCGGGACACGCTGTACACGGTGTACACCGGACTCATATTTCATAACGGAATAGGCTCCCTGTCCGCTCAGCATAAAAGTAACACTCTTCATACCGCCGATGCCGGTTTCATCTGCTTCCATGATCTCCGTCTTCCAGTTTCTGCTTTCTGCATAATGCAGATACATACGATAAATTTCAGCCGCAAATAAAGCAGCCTCGTCACCGCCGGCACCCGCACGGATCTCAACGATAACGTTCTTGTCATCGTTCGGGTCTTTCGGGAGTAATAAGATCTTTAACTCTTTTTCCAACTCTTCCACTCTTGCCTTAGAATCGTTTAACTCTTCTTTCGCAAGCTCGCGCATCTCCTCATCAGACTCTTCCTCAAGTAAAGCAAGGGAATCCTCGATGTTCTGTTTGCACTGTTTATATTCCTTGTATGCATTTACGATCGGAGTCAGGTCACTCTGCTCCTTCATCAGCTTACGGAAACGCACCGGATCATTTGCCACATCCGGCTCACTTAACTCACTCATTAATTCCTCAAAACGGATCAGTAAATCCTCTAATTTATCAAACATATATCCTCCATTCCTGTCACAACACGATCATTGTGTGCCAAATCTTTGATAACCGTCACATTTTTAAATCCAGCTTCTTTTAAAAGCCCGGACACTGCTTCGCCCTGATCGTAACCGATCTCAAACAAAATGTGTCCTCCCGGTTTCAGATATTCCTTACATTCTTTGATAATCTTTCTATAAAAATATAAACCGTCCTCTTTGCCGTCTAAAGCCTCCATCGGTTCAAACTCCTGCACCTCCGGCATGAGTTTTACCACTTCCCCGGTTCTTATATAAGGCGGGTTTGAAACGATCACATCATATGTCCCTGTCACATTGTCAAACAGATCACTGCGCTCAAACGTGACCGAAACCTGGTTCAGCTTCGCATTTTCTTTTGCCACAAGAAGTGCCTGTTTGGAAATATCCGTCGCTGTCCCTTCCACCTCCGGTACATTATGCACAATACTGACAATAATACAGCCGGAACCGGTGCACAAATCAAGTACTTTCATTCCCGGTTTTACGACTTTTAATGCTTCTTCCACCAGAGTCTCCGTATCCTGTCTCGGAATCAGCACATTGGAATTGACCTTAAATTTCAATCCCATAAACTCTGCTTCACCGACAATATATTGTAACGGCACATGTTCTGCACGTTTGCGCAATGCAATCTCATATTCACTTAACTGTTCCTCAGCGACCTCATCCTCCATATGCAGATAATAAAAGCTGCGGTCGATCTTGCAGACCATCTCCAAAAGCAGCCATGCATCAATTTTTGCATCTGCCACATCTGCCATATTTAAAACCTTTTCGCCGAGATTAATTGCTTCCCGATATGTCATGTTCTCTACTGTCCTCTTGTCTTATTTCTTCCACATAAGTCTTCCAGTCAAACACAGCTTCCACAGATGCTATCCCCACCTCGATCATATCATCCTCCGGCTCCTTCGTCGTGATATGCTGCAGCAGAAGTCCCGGTTTACTGAGCAGATTAATAAGCGCATTATCGCTGCGTCCTGCAAGTCTTATAAATTCAAAAGACACACCCGCGATCACCGGGATCAGCACAAGACGAAGTACCAGTCTTAACACTCTTGAATCCACATGGATGAACATAAAAAAGAAAATACTGATGATCATAACGATCAGCAGGAAACTGGTTCCACAACGCTTATGTAATCTGGAACTCTTTCTCACGTTCTCCACCGTAAGATCCATCCCATGTTCAATACAGTTAATACACTTATGCTCCGCACCATGATACATGTAAACCCGTTTAATATCAGGCATCAGCGAAATCGCTGCCACATACCCGATAAAAATTGCCAGACGGATCAGCCCCTCTAAAACAGCGATCAGCATATAGGAATCTGTAAACTTCTGAAAAAATACAGATATATAATATGGAAGAATCATAAATATCGCGACAGCAAGAACAATGGAAAATGCAACCGTACCACCCATCATCAGGCTGTCCTGTCTTTTCTGCTGCTCTTCTGTCAATACTTTTTTCTCACGCTGTTTCTTTGTCTTTTCTTTCTGGTCCGTTTCTTCTTCCTCAAAAAAAGAAGCGGAAAACGTCAACGTTGCAACACCCAGGTACAACGACTCTATAAAACTGAACACACCGCGTAAGACCGGCATGTTTCTGATTTTCTTATTTTTTATAATACCTTTATATTCAGAAACCTCAAGTGCAATTTCCCCATCTGGCTTTCTGACAGCTACGGCGTATTTTTCCTGATTTTTCATCATCACACCTTCCATGACTGCCTGTCCGCCAATCCCGGAATATCTCATGTTAATCTCCATTCTTATGTGTGAAAAAGAAGATTTTCACACTGTTTTCCATTCCTGTCGGTCTTCACGAAATTAACGAATAAAATCATCCGACGCTCTAAAAAAAGGTTGAGATTAAATAAACCTCAACCTTATCTTTAACCATGTTCACTTGCGTACTATTTGTTAATGCCGTACTTCTTGTTGAACTTATCGATACGTCCGTCAGTTCTTGCAGATTTCTGCTGTCCTGTGTAGAACGGATGGCATTTGGAACAAATTTCTACGTGGATATCCTCTTTTGTAGAACCTGTTACGAATGTGTTACCGCAGTTACATGTAACTGTTGCCTGATAGTAATCTGGATGGATTCCTTCTCTCATGATTTTCACCTCTTTATGTTCTTATCGTTATTTAGTTTCGCCTGTTCAATCCTTTTATACCCGTATGCCCGATCCGCATATGGTACTTACTCCAAAGGAAAGTCCCGATAAACAGCTTAATCAGTGTAACATACGATTTCAAAAAAATCAAGATATTTTTAAATAATTCTGTTCTTTTTTACCATATTAATATATTCGCGATTATTTTTGGTGCGTGCAAACATATTCAAAATATTCTCCACGGCATCATCTTTGCGCATTCCATTGATTGCCTTCCGCATGATGTCAACTGCTTCCTGTTCTTCGGAATCAAGCAGCAGATCTTCTCTTCTGGTTCCCGATTTCACGATATCGATTGCCGGGAATACACGCTTTTCCGAAAGTTTTCTGTCGAGCACGAGTTCCATGTTACCGGTTCCCTTAAATTCCTCAAATACAACATCATCCATCTTGCTTCCGGTATCAACCAGCGCTGTCGCAAGGATTGTAAGGCTTCCTCCCTCACGCATATTTCTCGCTGCACCAAAGAATCTTTTTGGCATATGGAGTGCCGCCGGATCAAGACCTCCGGATAAGGTACGTCCACTTGGTGGAACCGTAAGGTTATATGCCCTTGCAAGTCTTGTGATACTGTCAAGAAGGATCATGACATCTTTGCCGTGCTCTACCAGACGTTTTGCACGGCCAAGCACCATCTCCGATACACGTTTGTGATGTTCCGGGAGTTCATCAAAAGTAGAGTAAATTACCTCAACATTATCGCCCGCAATGGCTTCCTTGATATCTGTAACCTCCTCTGGTCTCTCATCAATCAGAAGGATGATCAGGTGCATATTCGGATTTCCTGATGTTACTGATTTGGCGATTTCTTTTAAAAGTGTTGTTTTTCCTGCCTTAGGCTGGGAAACGATCATACCACGCTGTCCCTTACCGATCGGGGAAACAAGATCTACAATACGCATCGCAACACTGCATCCCGGGCGTTCTAAACGTATCCTCTCATTCGGAAAAATCGGTGTCAGATCTTCAAAACTTTTTCTCTTCTGGGCTACACTCGGGTGATAGCCGTTAATTGTAGTCACATATAAAAGTGCCGAAAACTTTTCCTGCTGTGTCTTGATTCTTGTATTACCACAGACAATATCTCCCGTTTTTAAATTAAACTTTCGGATCTGTGATGGTGAAACATACACATCATGCTCACCCGGAAGATAATTCTCACAGCGGATAAATCCGTATCCATCCGGCATAACCTCTAAAATACCATTTGCCGTAATTCCACTGTCAAGACTCATCATGGTATCATCTGCCGCTGCAGATGCCGTCTGATTTTCCTGTGTTTCTACCGGCTCTTCTGCCTTTTCTTTTGTCTGACGATCCGCATCTGTTCCGCGTTCCCTTGGTACATATTCTGTTCTTTTTCTGGAATATTCTTTCGGCTGTGCATGATCTTTCGAACGCTCTGTGCCCTCTTTTGCTTTCACACGCTCCCCGCGCTCTTCCTGCATCTGCATACTCTCCGTCTCTTTTTGTTTGCGTGCATCTTCTTCAAGCATACGATTGACCAAATCGCTCTTCTTCATGGAAGAAATATTCTTCAGTCCCCGTGCCTTTGCCAGATCACGCAAAACGACTAATGATAAACTCTCATATTTTTCTCTCATTCATAAACTCCTTACTTTTTCTTTCACCTGTTGGAATCGTCTGCGGAAATGATGTCTGATGTGACAATTGAATTTTTCGATGTGGCTATTATACTACATCTTTTTCCAAATAGGAAGTCCTAATTCTTGATTTTTCTCCCTAATCGCAAAAAAGCGGATACTACGAAAATGTTCAAATCCCTGTTCCTGCATATAATAATATACACTGTAATAACCGGAAACAGTAAAATCTGCCTTTAATGCCCAGAAACTCATCGATCGATTTCGGCGTGTCTGTAAAACCGGCTTTGTCAAATACTCTTTATTGTAGATTAATCCATTTACACAGGCAGATGACATCAGAATGAAAACTGCAAGAAATGAAGCCCTGTATCCGTATTTCATTCTATTTTTTTCTTTTCATTTTGCATAACTGCACGGAAAATGCCTGATACCGCAGCAAAAAGTACCCCTGCCACCGGCCAGATGATCCATGTAAAATCCCAACGCATTGTCCAGAAACTCCATCCCAGATAAATTGCAGTGGCAATACACCAGTAAGCTCCGCTAAATGCATCTGACTTCTTTTTCAGTTTCTTTTCTGAAATAGTATAATCTCCCTCCTGCAAAAGAATATCATAACTTCCTTTTATCATACCGACACGGATTATCATATACACGCCACATGCTACCAGAATTAAAAGCAGCGATACAAAGCTGGTACATACAACATCCGGCGCATCCATACAGGCTGCCACCAAAAGCGGGATTGCCGCAACGATGCAGAGCACCACGCCAACGGCGATTCCTCTGGTAAATGTTCCCTCATAATTTTTTAATTTTTCCTTTGCAAGCCCTTCTACCCCATAGGCGGTTTCAAAACATTCGTTTTCCAGAAACTCGAATCTTTTTGTCTGCATACCGCAGAAAATAAATGTAAATACCGCTGCAGCCACAAATCCAAGCAGGCATACCAGTCCAACCGATGCAGCCACACCCTCGGAAATATTTCCAATCTGCGCCTCCGATAATCCTGCCAAAAATATCAGAACTGACGGACTGACGATACAGGCTGCAACTGCAGCTGCGATCTTCGGTGCATTTTTCTTCCGGACTTCCATAAAATCATTTGCATCTTCCACCGAAACCTTTTTTAATGGAAAATCTTTGTCGGAAGGTTCCACTCCCTCAATGGGCTGCGGTGTCTCACATTCATCTTTTAAAAGGTAGTCTGTACTCACCCCAAAAATCTCTGACAGCTGGATCACCCTCTGCAGATCCGGTATTGACTGGGCACTCTCCCATTTTGACACCGCCTGTCTGGAGACGGAAAGTTTCTCTGCTAGTTCTTCCTGCGACCATCCGTTCTTTTTTCGCTCTTCCATAATTTTTTCAGCTAAAATCATAACTCATCCTCTTTTCTTTTTCAATGATGTGATCTTTGTTACGCCTCCATCATACCCATTTTGACCGGTTGCAGGCTACCAAATGTGCCTGTCAATCTGTCAACTGATGGTTGCAATTCCCGCAATTCAGGCATTTTCCTGTATTTTTTGATTCAGGAACTTTTTATCACTCTCACAAACGACCGCCCACTGCAAATTTAGAAAAGCTCTTTGTTGTAAAGTTCACTGTCTGTTTCTTAGAATCATAATAAGATTTTGAAATCTTTTTGACATTTCCTTTTTTGTTGATGGTGTACGCAAAAAGATCTTTCTTTTTTTCTTTCTTAGAAATCTTATAATGGATCTTTACGGTAACCTTTCCCTTTTTCAATTTTCCTAACGTTTTTTTCTTTGCACCTGTAACCGAAATTTCATACATTGGACGTTTTTTGACAATTTTACCTGCCTTTGAAGAAAGAATGCGTTTATCTAATTTCTTAACATGAAAATACACATCTGAATTCATCTGTTTTTTTATTTCTTTTAAGGCATTGCGGTCCATTGTAATTATAACGTTTCCATATTCCAGTTGCAGTGCTTTTGCCTCATTGTCAATAAGACGATTCAACGTTGACTTACTAACCTTTAAAACCTGCTTTTTCCCTTTCCTGGACTTACATTTTATTCTGACCGTCTTATTTTTTATCTTTTTATCCGGCTTTTTCTCCGGTGTTGGTTTTTCTGTTGCCGGTTCTTCCGGTGCTGGTTTTTGTGGTGTCGGTTTTTGTGGTGTCGGTTTTTGTGGTGTCGGTTTTTCCGGTCCTTCCGGTGCTTCTAAAGCCCCACTTCCAGTCTGTGTTTTCTTTTCTTTCACAATAACCTGACAGGCAGCTTCACTCCCTGCATAGTTTTTATTGCCATTATATTTTGCAGTAAAAGAATATGTCTTTGTCTTGTTCGGAAGTGATACCGTCCACTGATCATTTTCCTTCTTAACCAGTGTAATGCTGGAATCATTGCAAGTAATATCCACCGGTTCATCTGCGCTGATTCCCTGTTTTAAAACTTTAAGTGTTACGCTGCCAGCACCCTCTGATCCTGCGGGCGTTGCAAGAAGCTTTAGTTCTGTAACAGCCTTTGTAATTTCCAAAGATGCCTGCCCATAACAGGATTTTGCAGAATCAGAAGATGCTTCAAAATAAATTGTATATTTACCTGCGTCTGTATAAGCCGGAAGTTCTTCTATTGTATAAGGTCCGTCCTCCTTCATACTGTATCGAAGATTCACACCCTCCCCTGGTCTAATGTCAAATGTATGCCTGTTTGAATCATACGGCACTGTAACCGTTCTTGTCGTACACTCTGCTATCTCCTGATCTTCGTCTCCGGAGGAATCATTGTTCTCCTGATAATAATAAACAATGTCCATGCTGTCTTCCGTGATCGTTATCTTATCCTGATCCACACTGTTTCCCACACAGGCATAACCGGATAACTCAGGATTTCTTAAGGTATATGTAGAATTGCGTGGTGCATGGACAATAGATGTTTTTGTAGCAGGAAGATCTGTTTCCGTTCCGTCTTCCATCTTTAACCGGTAATGAATGTTTACGGTACTCCATGCCTGGTCAGCTGTTTTATCTGTAGCTAAGACTTCCTGCGTATCCATGTCCACGATTTTTCCATCCAGTCTGTCACCGTTTGTCAGACCATACACATCATTAAGTACAACGGAAAGAGACTCTCTTGCAGCATCCGGGTCATATGAATTTGTAAGGGCAGGAATGGTAAATTCTTTTTCTGCACTATATTTTACCGTTATTCCATCTGCGCCGATAATACGAAAACTCATTTTAAGATGCTGTTCTTTATTCACCATATTTTGTACTACCGTGCGAAATTCCAGATCATGATCATTGGCTTTTGTGACATTAGACTCGGTAATCCTGTATTTTTCACTGTCTCTGTCAAGTGTCGCGGTTTTGTTATGAGGAATGGAAACTTCAGGATCACTGATATAAAGAGCCGCCGGTTTACTGACATAATCCGTGTTATTCAGCTTTCTTGCCAATTCCATCTTGCAGACCTCGCAAAATGGCTGTCCGAGCCACCGCATCATACATTCGCGGCTTGGCGCAAATGCGGCATCCGTTCCTGCATTCGTGATTCCGATCCCGCGAAATCCTAACATTTTACTCCATTTGATTTTCTCCGGATCAGTAGTGTCGGACATATTTGGTTTGTTGGTATATCTCTCATATTCATCGCCGAGACCGCCTATACTATGGGCGGTCTCGTGAGCCATAACCATTCCATCACTATTATCCTCAGAATTTGTAGAAAAAGAAAATAATGGATTTACTGATGCACCATAGCTTCCTGTATCATTACAAAGTATATGAATCGTTCCAACATTTGCGCCTTCATCCAGATAATTTTCTTCCAGTTCTGTCCTTAACGCTTTGGCTCTTTCATCTCCGCCATTGGTAAATCCGGGTGCCTTTCCATATACTTTGACATGAAAATATGTATCCGGACTCTTACCGCCATACACTCCAATGCCTGACTCGTTAGAAACTGCCTGCACAGCGTAAATATTAATACGGTCAGAATATTCCCTATATGGTGACCATGTCAGCATTCCACGCGCCTTTTGGGTGGCATCTTCCAAAAACTGATCCTGCTGACCGGCGGTATAGCCATCTCCCATGATCACGATCACAAAGTTTTCTTTATCATCACCAGTCTTATGAATTACCTGAACCGGAAATGTGGTTTTGGATTTTTCTGTATTTTTTGCCATTGCTGTTTGTGGCAAAAGCAACAATAATAATAACATCATATAGATACATACTGCTTGTATTCGTTTTATTTTTCTTTTCATGTACTTCACCTTTTGTTGAATGAGATTTTTCTTCGCTATCAGATTTTTCACGCAGTTTCCTCGGAATTGCGCTTGATGCCGTCCACAATACTCATAATCCTTCTTGCCGAATCCATATTAATCTGCAAAAGGAGGATTTTCTTATGCTTACAACGGAACTTTTTATAGCCATTATCAGCTTATGCATTACCTGTTTTAATCTTGGTTATACCGTTGGTTCTAAGAGCAATGACAAAACACAAAAATAACCGCCCCATGTCCTGCCAGACCAAGCGGTTATTTTTTACCAATTATCTACTGGGCTAACCGTCTATCGGCAGCACCTTTTGATATTATATTAACATTCCACCTCTTTTATGTCAAACATATATTCTATTTTTAATTATGCTCATTTCGTCGATAAACTTGAATTTGAAAACCACAATTTTATAAGTGGTTATTAACCCTCACAGGGTTTTAATAAAATCCTCCAAAAGCCTTGAAAATAAAGGGTTTATCGCAAAATGCTCACCTTAACTTATTATACGGTTTCACACTGTTTTATTCTTCCCTTGGAAGCTGATAAGGGCAAACACAAGGGCAAAAAAATCTGATAACAAGATATAACAGAATGTGGCAATCTGAGAACTGTGGCATATGTGCGAATATATTATACTGGAGGATTTATTATATGGACAAGTACATTTTTGATGAAATCAACGGCTTATGGTATGAATTGCAGGAAGATTATTATATCCCTTGTCTGATACTTTCCGAAGAAGAAACACAGCCTATCGGCTTATGGGGGCAACACCACAAGCAGTACCTAAAAGAGCATAGGCACATCGTTTACACCACAATGTTGATTGAGGGAACACTGAACCGCTATCTTGCAGATATTAACCAACAGGCGGAGCAAATGTTCCACAGATTGATTGAAGAAATGGCTCAAAAGCAGGGTGTGACAGAACAGTTAAAAGCAAAACAGCCTATGGAATGGATAGGATTGATGAATAACATACAGGCTTGTGCAAGAGAGATTGTGAATAACGAAATAATTTTTTCATAGGATTAATGATACGAGGGCGAAGATGCTTCTACACATCTTCGCCCTTGTTTTTTTATAGTCAATTTTTATTTCGCCTTGCGTAGTACCAATAAAAAACGATGAATTTTTCCTTCAATACAACCATTTTTCTCTAAAATTTGTTGTGCATACAGTAATCTGTTCTTGCAATTATCTACAGAGAAATTAGGAAATTCCCACTCTATAATATGCGCAAACCAAACAAGTGCACCTATATCAAAAAATTTGATTGGTCTGAAGCATTCCTGTCCATCCAAAATGTCAAAACCTACATCACAAAATCGTTTTTTAACTATATCAAGATACTGTTCTGGAAATGGAAGTTCAGTTTTCCCTAAGAGAAGTTCCACTAATTCACGGTCATTTTCAGCCCCAACCTGTTCAGTGATAAAAATTCCTCCACATTTCAAAACACGATGTATTTCTTTGGTATTAAAATCACCGTGACGATTAATGACAATATCAAATTCATAATCATCAAATGGCAACATATCCTTTCCATCACCTGCACGAAAATCAATTCCGAGAGGGAGCAAGGTTTCTTTGCATAGCTGAATATTTGGGGGATAGGCTTCGGTTGCACTTGTTTTTACATAAGGATGGCGGAGAGATAACAAGAATTCACCACCACCAGTATCTATATCCAGCAGTTTCATTTCTGGTTTTAAGTAATCCAGTATGATGTTTTGATAATTCCAAGGCAAGTCCGTTTCTTCCGTATATCTTCCCTCGATGTGAGAAAAATCCCATCCGTGGATATGTGCAACACTTTCTTCTCTTTTCCAAATGTCTATCAATTCTTTTTCTTTCATCGTAACTACTCCTATTTTGAATATTTTTGTTTTGTACATCAATTATAGGCGCAGCCAACTGACAACATCATAAAATAAGCTCGATACAATCTGTTGCCAGATTTACAACTGCACCGAGTAGTTACCTCGAATAAGTCTCATTGTGTGAGTTCACCGCCTTTCGAATTGCTTTGTTCAGTATATCACTTTTTGAACAAAAAAGAAAGTATCCTTAAAGTGATATATTTCAAAACATAATTCTTGCCATTGGTTTTCAGTCAAATTTGTCTATGTAAGACCGCAAGGCAGGTTGCCCTGCGGTGCATTCCGAGAACAGAGGAAGTACCCGACGGGTACAAGGAAATATCCTTTGTCTGCCTGAGATCTGACGGAGCATACGAGTCACCGAGTACAGTTGGTGTTATGACAAGGTCGGCAAAAAAGAAGCTGGAAGGATTTGAAGATTTCCATTTTCATATGCTGAGACACACATTCACCAGTAATCTGCTCTCCAATGGTGCAGCACCAAAGGATGTGCAGGAACTGCTTGGACACGCTGACGTAAGTACCACAATGAACATCTACGCTCACTCTAAAAGGGAAGCGAAACGAACTTCCGCAAGACTGCTTGATAAGGTGGTCGGGGAAGCCTAAACAAAAAATTTCCCTTGTTTCGGCTCATAAGGGCAAAAACAAGGGAAAATACATAAGGAACGAGTATTAAATTGCCGATTTTCCTTGAAAATACAAGGGTTTCGGAGGATTGATTAGATAAATCCGAATTTATGGGATCAGATTGTAAGATAAAAAGCCTTATTTATTCCCTTAAAACCCACCCTTTTGATATGCTCTGGCAATAATATAGGATGGTTCATAATATGCGCTACAATTATAATTATCTATTATATCACAAATATCACTATTATAAACCCTATATATTTCATCAACATAATTTTCATTCCAAAGAGTCGTATCAACAATCAATCGCTGATATACTTTCCCCATCTGTATTGCTGACGGGATCTGGCTCACTAATTCTTTATTCACATCTGAAATATCAAAATCGCCATTTTCTAATTGGTAAGTTTCAATCCAGTTTTTCATCTAAACTTTCCTTCTATTCTAGCGTTTTCTTCAGATCGACGTTACTATCCAAATTTAATTTATAGAATTGTATTTTCCAAGTAGCACTCCAGCAAATAAGATGGATTTTCATAATAAAGGCTGCTGTTATAATCATCAATCTTTGCACTGAGAAAAGAATTATATACTTTTATCAGCGCATCCACGATACCAATTTGTTTTTCCTGTGCCACCTGTTTGATCAAACGTTTATATACTTTTGCAATATCCCAATGAGAAGGTATCGCATATCGGCAATCCGCTACATTGTCAAATATTCCATCTGGGATTTTCGCTTCTTCTATAAAATCTTCGCATACCCTGTCAATATTGTCACAATGATAAACATCTGCCAGATCATAGATTTTCTGCAGCCAGTCTTTACCAAGCCAGTTTACAATATCAGCTCTCTTATTTTTTGTTTTTCTTGCAATATAATCAATCAGACCACATACAAAAAATAAAATCCAGCCATTCATCTGTCATCTCGCGAAATTCTTTGATGTTTAAATCCTGATTTAAACGCACGTCATAAATCGACACAATTTTTGCATCATAGCGTCTTGCCCATCTCTGCGCCTGTTCTTTTATGATCGTGCAATAAAAACCAACGCCAAAATCTTTTATGTTGCGTCCTACGCAGATTTCCGGGTCTTCAACGGGTGTATAACCACCATGATAAACTGTCCTTTTCGCCATAATGTCTACTCTTTCTTCTACTCCGCCTCATGCATCTCCACTCCCGGCTTTGCCTCCACCGTATGTGTTGCCTCATAGAGTGACGCCGTCGGTGCGACCGGGCTCATGAGCACTTTTCCGGTTCCGCGGTACACATTGACGAGTCCTTCGCCGCTGACTGCCGAACCCACAAGCGTTTTCGTCGATCTCTCCACAGTAAATTCCAGACCAGAGGACCAGCAGACTGCAAGATTTCCGTCAATTTTTAATTCATCATTGTCAAGTTCCACCTCAATCAGTTCTTCATACGGCACGTTACTCTCCAATGCTGCGACACCTTCCCCGACCAGACTTAAGTTGAAAAATCCTTCTTTGCCAAGCACGGTCGATGAGATTGTTTTCCGCGCCGTCAGCTTATTTTTTACGGTTCCGGAACAGGCATAAAATATGCCATCCTCGATCGTCATGCCCTTTTCACCCCAGGATCCGACATCCACTAAGATCAGATATTTATAGGTAGGTTCTAACACCAGAATGCCGTTGCCGACGTATTCCGGTTTGACTGCTGTCTCCTTTGTGATCGCACCTTTGACCATCTTGCCGACAAAATCACCGACTCCCTTGATCCCTGTGGTTGCTTTCACATGACCTGCCATCCACTGCATGCTGCCCGCCTGGATAATGGCAGACTCTTTTCCGTTTAGTTCAATAACGATCTGGCGTCTGCGGACACCCATTTTACTCATAAAGTACTCATTTCTCGCATTTTCCGGCGCAACGGAGGCGTCTGACTGATACTCTAATACATGAAAATTTCCAAGACTGCTCACATATTTTCTTTCGTTGTTTTCTAAATTTTTTATATTCATTTAAACTCCCTTTCCTGCGCTGCTTTCTAATGAAAACAAGTTTTGCACACTGATCTCCTATTCTTTCTTATCCGCTCCATTATAAAACAAACCGCTTTTCTTATTCAATCAGTATCCATATCATATTTAAAACTTCGGTTGTAAAGTCAACGTTTTCTGGTAGATCTCAACTAATTTTTCACGGTTCTTTTCACTGATAAAATAATAATCGCTCTGACTCCCCTCCGCCATGATATAAGGTTCAAAAGTCCGTATCCCACAAAACAGCACGGTTCCTTTTGATGCTACGGCAAGCCCGTATCCCTTTTCCGATATTACAAGCGGCATTCTTAACTTTTTTCCTCCATGGGAAATATATTTTGCTTTTGCTGTCACATCCATAAAATCAGCAGCAAGCAGTCCCTTTGCTTTCAAATGTTCGGACTTTTCCCATTCAAAAAATGTCCAGTTACATCCGCCTTCCTGAAACCTTGGCTCCTCCGCTTTTTCCGCAAGCAACAGTTGCTTTTTCTCATTGTAAAAACAGACCGCTCCATTATTTTTTGCAATGCGCACGGTAACTTTTTCCGTTGCAATTTCCACCAGCGTTTTGGATTCCTTTGCACTCCATGAAAATGCTGTATCCGCCTTTCCTTTCCATGCTGTATCGCCAATTTTTTCCGTGACACCCTTCACGAAACTGACCCGGATCACCTCCGGTGTGATCGGTGTGATGCGTAAAAGTCCGTACATACTGGAAAGTTCCACATAGCTTTTTGTCTTTTTGATCCATTTGATGACAAAATTGTTTCGGGAATGACCTTTGACACGGAGGATCGCATTGTCCGGTATCGCGCCAAATTCATATGGAGAGATAATGATTTCCTCCGTATGATTTTTTTCGTTTTTTCCAGAGTTGTCTGCTGCTTTTCTGACTGGCGCTGCCACAGCTCTCTTATAGGCAGATGCCATTTTCTGCCCTGTCAATGTTTTTCCTCTTGCCTCAGCCTCATTTTCTTTCCCCTGCGGTTTAATGACAATGCGCTTCGGACCGATATACTCGCGCTCTGCCATATCCTTTGCGCCCTCGATCCTGCGCTGCTGTTCGATCTCTTTTTCCGTGTGCTGCACCCGTTCAAATTCCGCTGCTTTTGTCAAGGTTTCTGCCGCAAACTCTTTCATATGTTTTCCTTCCGGGACTTTGTCGGCAAGGATCCCGGTCAGTTTTCCACGGTACAAAACCACAAGTTCATGCAGTGCGCGGGTCGCAGCCACATACAGAAGTTTGACATGCCCGTTATCCGACGGGTATTTTTCCTGCGTCGGATCAAACAGCAGCACAGCATCAAATTCAAGTCCTTTCGTGTAGGAGACAGGAAGCACCATGACGCCATCCCCGAACTCGGCTTTTTCCAGATCTGTTTCTACTATTTTTACATATTTCTTTAGTTCTTCCGCAGCCTGTGCCGCTTCCGCCTCATCACGACAGATCACAGCGATCGTCTCATAACCGTCCTGCTGCCATTTTTTGATCGTGGTGACGGTATCTGCAAGCAATTTATTTTCATCCGGACATGCCACCGTCTGAACCGGATTTCCATGACGGATAATAGGTTCCACCGGATAAATAGAAAAATCCCCATGACGCAGGATCTCATTTGCAAATTCAGAAATTTCCACTGTATTACGGTAACTTTTCCGCAGAAGTCCAAACGCATCAAATGTCCCTGTCAAAATCAGTTTTTTCAACTCTTCCCAGTCGTTTAAACCATACTCAAAATGAATATTCTGGGATGTATCACCCATGATCGTGTAAGTACAGCCATACAGACAGTAATGCAGGCATCTGTATGACATCATGCCAAAGTCCTGCGCCTCATCGATTACCACATGGCTCGCCTCGCGCACCGGATCCGTCTCTTTGATCCTCTTGTAAATATATGCAAGTGCCGCAAGATCATAGACATCAAACGAGTTTTCCAGCACATCGACTTCTTTTCCTGCCTCCTGCTGCGCAAGTAAAAATTCTCTGTAAAAAGTAAATACAGATTCTCTCCATTTTCCATCCCCAAAATAAGACGCGTATTTTTTGTCTAAAATCTTTTTCTCTTTTGGCGGAAAAGTCACGGACTTCCCGGAAACCTCATTTTCATATTTTGCATACAAAATCTCATTTAACATGAGTATCTTGCTCTGCATGGAAACTTTCGGATTATTTTTTAAATAACGTCCGATCTGCTCCTTTGATAACAGGAGATTTCCAGTCTTTTCCATATAAATGTCTTCTTTTGCGATCGACTGATTCTCATAGTTCTGGCAGAATTTTTCTAAATCCAGAAACCACGCTGTGCCGCCCCTGATGCTGTTTTTTGCATCTGTCTTGTCGATATTGTGGTAAAAAAACCGCGTCTCGTCCCAATCCTCATACAAAAGGCGGATGAAAAGCTGCTCCATCGTCATCTGACGGATTCCATACACATCAAGTTCCGGCAGAACACTTGTGATATAATTCAAAAGAATCCGGTTGCTTCCTATAATATAAAAGTCCTCCGGGCGGAAATCATCTTTATAATTATATAGAATATAGGAAATACGGTGCATCGCCACTGTCGTTTTTCCGGAACCGGCGACACCCTGCACAATGATGTTCGTTTTCGGTGAACGGCGGATAATGAGGTTCTGCTCTTTCTGGATCGTCGCAATGATCTCGCCCAAAACTGCCTTTTTATTTTTGGCAAGGTATTTTGTCAGCAGTTCATCGTTGGCGACCACATCCGAATCAAAGAAATCTTTTAACCGGTCATTTTCAATCTCGTAAGTGCGCTTGCGTTTCAGATCAATCTCAAATGTCCCCTCAGAGCTCACGGTATACTGGCATGTTCCCATCCTGCTCTCATAGTATACTGATGCAATCGGTGCCCGCCAGTCGAGCACGACCGGATCAGAGCTGCTGTCCGTGATGCCGACTCTTCCAATATAATAAGCCTCATCCGCTTTCGCCTTTGGATCCCTGAAATCAATGCGCCCAAAATACGGCTTCTTACGCGCCTTTTCATAGCGCACCAGTTCCCGTTCATCCTCCTTTAACCGCGCGGTTGCATTGTTCCAGAGTGCCAGTCCTTCCTTATCCTTTGCATCGTAGACTTCGAGGAGATCGGCAAGATCTTCATTGATCTTCCGGATATCTTCTTTCGCATGATCTAAATTATCCTGCGCAATCTCTATGATTTTACTGAGCTGATGCTCCTCGTCTTCCTTTGTCAGACCAGGGAATTTCTTAAACAGCTTTATGATCTCATCTAACGAATCCACCCTCGCTGCCAGCTTCCCACGCAATGCCTCATCCGGTTCGGTCTGATCCGGCACCATCACAACATTACAGCCTGCACCATAAGCACTGCATACACCGTTTGGGGAATCCTCAACTGCGATACATTCCTCCGGCAAAAGCGCAAGCTGTCTGCATGCATACTGATAGATATCCGGTGAAGGCTTTCCATGTTCCACCATCGTTGCACAGATGATCTTATCAAAATAATCATAAAGACCAAGCTGCTTTAAATACTGCTCCGTGCGCAACTGATCTGTCGCCGTCGCGATTGCGCGATGAATCCCCTGTGCCTTTAAATAATCAAGAAGTTCGATTGCACCTTTTTTGATCTCAATTCCATTTTTTTTCAAACACTCTCCCATGATCTGCTTGCGATAATTTCGTATCGCCGTATAATCCAGATCCGGATCACGAAACATTTCTTTTAAATGCTGTGGTGCATACGGCTGTCCGAGTGACCGCATGGTAAGTGCCTGCTCGTCCGTCATCTCATATCCAAAATGCGCTAATGCCTTTGGCCAGAACATGCGGTAATATTTTTCCGTATCGATCAATGTGCCGTCCATGTCAAAAATTACGGCTTTTATGTTTTTTGTATTCATGCTTTTCCTCTTCTATCCCGAACCATTACCTCAATTATACAACAACCGGCTGCATAAATCCCAGACAGAACTATTGTCGTGAATTAGAATATTTTAACACATTTATTTTCACACGACAACGCTATTTCGAATGGCTGATACATTCTGACGGATGGCAGAGCCAAAATCTTTTGAAAATGATTCTTTTCGCATACGAAACTGTCACAGAGGAAGCAAAAGACTATGCATCTTTATGACCTGCATACAAGACAAACTATATTTCAGACGTTCCATCGTGGCTCTTTTGCATACCCCATAAACAGATCAAAGATCGCACGGTAGCCTTCTTCCTTGATATGCATTCCCTCAATCGTATACTCTGCTTTGAGATTTCCATCCCGGTCTTTTAACGGATCATTGATATCTATATATTTTGCATGATGTCTTTCCGCAAGCTCCTGCACTGCCTTATTTGCCATCGCATTTTTCCCCGGTACCACTTCCTGATTCAATTTACTGTAACGTGCAATTTTTTCTTCTTTCGTCATGTTAATCCTCCTCGAATTCCATTTCCTTAATAAATGCTTCCACTTCTGCCGGCAAACGTTCCTCGCGCCATGCTAACAATATCTCGGTTGTAAGATCAGCGTCCGTAATGCCATAAACACTCATCGAGTCAGACACACGCATGGACTCTGGCAAAATTGCCACTCCAATCCCTTTTTCTGCAATTGTCAGCGCTGTTCTTGCATCCTCACATTCATAATAGATATCGCAGGTCAGTCCAACAGCCTCAAACGCTGAAATAATATAATTCCGATACCGGTGTGATAATATCAGATGTTCCTTTGACAATTCTCTCAAACTAATCTGTGATCCATCCTTTTTCCTGAATCCCTCTATTCCCTCATATCCATCTGCTGCCACGGCAGCCAGTTTTTCCCGAATCAGCCTCTTTGTCTTACAACCGTTCAGCGTGATCGGCGTACGCAGTGTTGTGATATCTATCATGTGCTTTTCTAATTGTTCTTTTAAATTGAATGTCGATCCCTCATGAATATCAAAATGAATCCCTGGATATTGTTTTGAAAACCTCTCAATATATTCTGACATCATCAGAACCGTAGATGGTGTAATACCAATATGTATCGTTGCAGACTGGCTTGCCTTGACCACCTCACGCTTTGTAACATCTAACATTTTTAAAATACTGCCAGACCTTGCATACAACACCTTTCCAGCTTCTGTCAATGTAATTTTCTTTGTTCCACGAAAAAAAAGCTGTACATTAAGTTCTTCTTCAAGCATTTTCATCTGATAACTGACCGGTGGCTGTGTCATTTTAAGAACTTTCGCAGCACCACTCACCGTTCCCTCTTCCACCACTGCACGAAAATATTCCAACTGTCTGATTTCCATGTTTCCCTCTTCTCCTGTTTTTGTCAGTATATATAAAAAATATTGTTTTATGATATAAAATAAATATTTTTTATATATTATAATTTATGCTATACTGGTTTTCAAGAATTAAATTTTTCACAAAAATGAGGATTACCATGAAACGCATTGATTTTGAAAACGGAACCGTAACTGAAAATATATTAAGCGCTGCCCTCCCTATGCTTGCAGCCCAGATTTTAAGTCTGCTCTATAACATTGTAGACCGCATTTATATTGGTCGTATCCCGAATATCGGGACCACAGCGCTTGGTGCTGTCGGACTTTGTTTTCCGCTTATTATGATCATCACGGCATGCAGCAATCTGTTCGGGAGCGGCGGCGCACCGCTTTTTTCGATCAACCGTGGGAAATGTGATAAAGAACAGGCAAACAGGATCTTAAATACCTCTTTTTCCATGGTATGTGCCAGTGCACTCCTCCTGATGGGAACCGGTCTTCTCTTTGCAAAACCGCTTCTCATTCTTTTTGGTGCCTCAAAAAATGCTCTGACTTTTGCCAGACCTTATATGATGCTGTATCTGCTCGGTACACTTCCATCCATGATTGCTACCGGCATGAACCCTTTTATCAATGCACAGGGGTATTCCACAACCGGGATGTTTTCCGTGGCAATCGGTGCAATCGCAAACATTCTCCTGGATCCGCTCTTTATTTTTACCTTCCATCTGGGCGTAAACGGTGCAGCGGCCGCCACTGTATTGTCACAGATTTTATCTGCACTGTTTGTGTTTCATTTTCTGCGCCGCAAAGCGGAGATCAAAGTCCGCCTGCTTCGAAAAAATGAACTTTCCTCCTGCATTCCTCTCGCGAAAAGTATCATCAGCCTCGGTACATCCGGTTTTATCATGCAGCTCACCAACAGTCTCGTCTCCATCTGCTGCAATCATGTACTCTCCGTCACCGGTGGCGATGTGTACGTCTCTGTCATGACAATTGTCTCAAGTGTCCGCCAGATGGTGGAAACTCCGATCTATGCGATCACGGAAGGTTCCTCCCCAATCATAAGCTACAACTATGGTGCCCTCCGCCCCACGCGCGTCAAAAAAGCCGGCATCACGATGGCTCTTATGGCGCTCGTCTATACCGGCCTCATGTGGAGCGTGATCATTCTCGCCCCGGAATATTTAATTAGTGTTTTCAGTTCGGATACAGCACTGTCAGCAGATGCCGTTCCCGCATTAAAACTGTATTTTGCTGCATTTATCTTTATGGATCTGCAGTATATCGGTCAGACTGTTTTCAAATCTTTAAACAAACGGAAACAGGCGATCTTCTTTTCCCTGCTGCGTAAGGTGTTTATTGTTGTACCGCTGACCTATCTTCTGCCATACACTTTCCACATGGGAACGGACGGCGTATTTCTTGCAGAACCCGTATCAAATGTGATCGGTGGCAGTCTGTGTTTTATCACAATGCTGTTTACGGTTCTGCCGGAGCTGAACCGGATGGAAAATCAGTAAAATATGCTTTCAGCTCCGCCACGATCATTTCCTGACTCTCCCTCGTGTGGATCAGTGCATAATAATGCCCGCCGCCAAATTTTGACCGTCTTTCCTCTTCGCATATTCCCGCTGCAATGCCTTTTTCGGTCACACGTCTGATGCGGGTTTCGTCCTGTTCCTCTTCCTTCAAATAGCCTTTTTGTACGAGCAGATCATTGACAAAAGCAGCCGTCAGCTTTTTGCGGTCTTTTTCCTCACAGAGCGCATTGATCCGGTCGGTCAGTTCCGATACCATGCAGGCGTCAGAAAACGTTACCTGATCTAATTTTTCCGGTGCAATATAAAACGGCTGTTTCTTTTTTCCCGCCGGGGGCTTCGACACAGTTTCTACTACCGCAGCTCCTTCTGTCTTTCCTGTCGTCATATTTCCGGATTCATGCGTCTGCAAAAACATCCGGATGATCTCTGCAAAACTTTCCCCGTAGCTTGCAATCTTCTGTGCACCCATTCCGTATACATCCGCCATCTGTGTTTTATCTGCCGGACATCTGGCACACATATCTTTCAACGTCTTATCAGAACAGATGATAAACGGCGGCACACCCTGTTTTGCAGCAAGTTCTGACCGGCATTTGCGCAGTTTCTCAAACAGCTCCTGCCCTTCTTCCGTTAAATCTGCAAGTTCTGCTGTCTTTTTCTTTGCACGTCCGGTCTCGATATAATTTTCCTCCGCCTCGTCCTCTGTCACAACACAGTTACTGCATTTTTCACAGATGCACGGACTGTGATCCCCAAAATAGTTCAGGATATACTGGCGCAGACACTCATCTGTCTCACAGTAGTGAATCATCTGATTCAGTTTCCGCTGTTCATTTGCCCGGACTGCCGGATCTCCTGCCGTATAACCGCCCTCTGTCGCCTTATAGTCAAGCAGCCGTTTGTTGATCATGATATCCTGTTTGGAAAAGAAAAGCACACACTCCGCTTCCTCCCCGTCGCGCCCGGCTCTTCCCGCCTCCTGGTAATAATATTCAAGGCTTTGCGGCATATTATAATGGAGAACATAACGCACATTGGATTTGTCGATCCCCATTCCAAATGCGTTGGTTGCAACCATCACACGGATCCTGTCATAGGTAAAATCATCCTGACTCTCTTTCCGTTCTTCCAAAGAAAGCCCCGCATGGTACCGCCCTGCCAGAATGCCGTGCTGCAATAAAAGTTCACAGACACTGTCCACATTCTTTTTTGTCGCACAGTAGATGATTCCACTCTCATCCTCATGCCTTTTGACATAATTTAAAATACTGTTGTCCGTCTCTTTTCCACCTTTTCGCTTTACGACACGGAAGAAAAGATTCGGCCGGTCAAATCCGGTCACGACAGTCACCGGATTCTGCAGGTGCAGACTTCCCGTGATATCCTGTTTGACACGCTCAGTCGCTGTCGCCGTAAATGCGCTGACCACAGGACGTCTCGGCAGTCTTGCAAGAAAATCTGCAATCTCTAAATAGCTTGGCCTGAAATCCTGTCCCCACTGGGAAATACAGTGTGCCTCATCCACTGTCACCATCGAAATGTCTGCCCGGCATGCAAAATCTAAAAAACGCATGGTATTTAACCGCTCCGGCGCGACGTAGATGATCTTGTACTGTCCCTGTGCCGCATACAAAAGCGCCGCCCGGATCTGATTTTCCGTCAGTGAGCTGTTGATGTATGCCGCATGTACGCCTGCCTGGTTCAGTGCCTTGACCTGATCAGACATCAAGGAGATGAGCGGTGAGATCACGATCGTGATACCGGGCAGCATCAGTGCCGGAACCTGATAACAGAGTGATTTTCCGGCGCCGGTCGGCATGATGCCGAGGACGTCGCTGCCATTTAAGATGCCTTCCATCAAGTCCTGCTGACCAGGCCGGAGGGTGTCGTATCCAAAATAGTGTTTGAGTGTCTGATATAAATTCAAAATTTGTTTCTCCTTTTTACATTGCTATCCAGCCAAATGCATTTGCCACGGAACTGATCAGTATGATCAGTGCAAAGACCGGGCACAGATATTTGATCATCACAATAAAAATCTTTTTCCTGCGGAATGTGCTCTCTCCGTGCATGATCTCCTCTTCCATCCGCTTCATTCCGACGATTCTCGATACAAACAGGCTTGTGAGCATTGCCGCAATCGGCATCATCACAGAGTTCGTCAGAAAATCAAAGAAATCCAAAAACTGCATGCCGATAATTTTAATGCCTACTAACGGTCCATATCCCAGTGAAGATAAACTTCCAAGCGCGATCATGATCACTCCGACTAAAACCGTTGCTCTTCTTCTGCTCCATCCTAACTCATCCTCAAAGGTAGAAACCGCGCTCTCAGTCAATGCGATAGAACTTGTTACTGCTGCAAACAGTACTAGCAGGAAAAATAAGATTCCAACTACTGTCCCAAATCCCATATTCTCAAACACTTTTGGAATTGTAATAAACATCAATGCCGGTCCCGCCTGCAGAGTATCCGGGTCGCCGCCCGAAAATGCGAACACCGCCGGAATGATCATCAGTCCCGCCATAATAGCGATCGCCGTGTCAAACACTTCCACATTTCTTGTGGAATCTTCCAGTGATGTTTCTTTTTTCATATAGGATCCAAAGGTAATGAGGATTCCCATTGCAATCGACAGCGAATAAAACATCTGTCCCATCGCCGCTACCACCGTCATCCAGGAAAAGTTTTTCACATTTGGCACAAGAAAATATTTTACTCCCTCCATGGCGCCCGGTCTTGTCACGGAATACACCGCAATCAGGACGGATAACACGATCAGTATCGGCATCATAAATTTCGATACACGTTCGATTCCGTTTCGCACCCCTGCGTAAATGATCGTCAGAGTGAACAGACAGAACAGGATAAAACAGAGTTCCGTGGATACTCCATCTGAGATAAACTCCGAAAAATATCCGTCTGCCGCCAGCATTTTTCCATTTCCCCTGATATACTCGATCAGGTATTTGATCACCCAGCCGCCGATCACGGAATAATACGGCACGATCAATACCGGGATGATCGCATTGATCCATCCACCGGCTGACAGCCATCCGGCTTTTCCAAATGCCTGAAACGCTCCCACCGGACTTTTCCTTGTCATGCGTCCAAGTGCCGACTCAGCCATGATCATCGTATATCCAAACGTCAGTGCCAGTAAAATATAGATCAGAAGAAAAATCCCTCCACCGTATTTTGCCGCCAGATATGGAAATCTCCAGATATTTCCAAGTCCTACGGACGCACCTGCGGCGGACAGTACATAACCCAGTTTCCCGGAAAAAGAACTTCTTTTGTTGTCGTGTGTGTGTAAATTGCTCATATCTTTTTGTTCACGGTTTGTGAAACAGTCTCCCTTCATTTTTTGTTTTCTTCTCTATTACCGCACCAGCCGGAATGTCTTTTCCACCATGAAAAACATTAACACAATGAAAATCAGCACATAGACCGGCAGCAGTGTGATGGAAATATGATTTGCGATCAGTCCAAAAACCGGCGGCATAAATGTAGAGCCGACATAAGCACTCGCCATCTGGATACCGATGATTGCCTGGGAATTTTTCTCTCCAAAATTTGCCGGTGTTGCGTGAATGATCGATGGGTAGACCGGTGCACATCCAATCCCCATCACGACAAGTCCTGCCAGAGCTGCCGTGTCAGACGGAATCGGCAGAAGTACTGCAGCACAGCCAGCCAGTAAAATAGTTGTGCCAAGCCTGATCATCTTATGATCACCTAATTTTTCCGTCACAAATCCTGCCAAAAATCTTCCGAGCGTGATACCGCTGCAGAACAATGCCGCATATGCCGCCGCACGCTCCGCAGAGATACCTTTTGCACCGACCAGATAACTGCTTGACCAGAGGATCAGTGTAGATTCCAATGCACAGTAAGAGAAAAATCCAAGCAAGAGCTGTGGTACGCCTTTGATCTTCACTGCACCGCGTATTCCAATCACCTCGTGCTGCTCTTCCTGCTGTTCTGCCGTTTTGTTGACTTTCCAGACCGGAAGTGTCACAAACAGAATCATTGTGATCCCCATCTGAAGAAAAGATACCATGCGGTAACCGTTCTGCCAGGATGAGGTGGTCAGTGCATAGCTCATTATGTACGGGCTGATGATTGTTCCCACGCCCCAGAAACAATGCAGCCAGCTCATATGTTTTGATGAATAATGCAATGCAACATAGTTATTGAGTGCCACATCGATAGCTCCTGCGCCAAGTCCATACGGAATCGCCCACAGGCACAACATGTAAAATGCGCTCGACGTCGAAAAACCAAACAAGGCAGCTGCCGTTAACAGGACACTGCATACCGTAACGATCTGTGTTCCAAATTTCTTTGTCAGGCGTTCCGACATTAAACTTGAACAGATCGTCCCTGCAGAGATGATCATTGTGACCAGTCCCGCATAGGACAGCGGCACCGAAAATGCCTCATGCATGATCGGCCATGCCGAACCAAGCAGAGAGTCCGGTAAGCCAAGACTTATAAATGCCATGTAAATTAACAGTAATAATAGTGTGTACATTTTTTGCTCCTTTATTTATCCAATTCGCCGTTTGCCACTTATACAAGTATCTTGACTCGCTTCGCCCGGCAGTCTTATTATATCTTGAAGCAATGCTTCATGATCATGATCTACACGAGCTTCGCCCGGCAGTCTTATTATATCTTGAACGCCACCAAAAATCCACGCAATATTATAGAATATTATCCCATAACATGGTAAAATAAAGTAAAAGTATTATTTGTGGAGATCTGATCATAGATGAACTTAAGACAAAATAAAGAAAAAAACGCACAGCAAATGTTGACAGGCGTAATTTTGACATTATTTATCATGCTCCTGCTTTGTACCATATTTACAAATCAGGATGCAGCCTCTGTAAACAAACTCAAAGCACGTCAGCCTGACAAAATACAATACCTGGATGATGGAATGGTACTGCTTAGTTTTAACATTAACCGCAATGAAAACAGCAGAGGCTCACTTGTATTTTTTACCTCACATCAGCATGTGACCGTTTTTACTAAAAACAACGTAATATACAATCTGGATGATTCCGGTGGAATATGGGGGCATACAACAGGAAATGTCTGGAATTTTGTAAAACTGCCGGCATATACAGAAACAGTCATAGTCAGGCTGAAACCCTGTTATCCGGAAACAGCCGGTCAAATTGAACAATATTATATAGGAACCGGAAATGAAATCTATACAGGCATATTGCGTCAGTCTATGCCCACTTTTATAGCGAGTGTATTTATTCTGTTAGCCGGTTTTTTTATCACGTGTTACTGGGTGTTTATTCACAACAGCAGCCATATAGACGGAACTCTTTTTTATCTGGGGATATTCTCCATATTGCTTGGACTCTGGGCCACCAATGAGACAGATGTTTGTTCTCTGATGCTCCTAAACAGAAGATCATCTGCTTTTGCTGCTTTTATGTTTCTGATGATAATGCCTATCCCATTTTTGATGTTTGTAAAGAGCTTCCTTGAGATCAATGATGATAAAATCTGGAAGATCTTCTGCAATCTGTGTATGCTTCAGACAGTTGTCTGCAGCTTGCTGCACTTTACCGGATTCTATGAGTTTCGAAGAAGCGTCTGGATCACTCACCTTTCCATTTGTATAGTGCTGATTTATCTGATCACAGTTATCATATATAAAATTATAAAAAAACAGGCTGACCAGAGACTGAAAGTCTGCATGGCAGCTCTTGCCTTCGTCGTCATTGCAACTATTGTGGATATTGCCAGTTATTACAAAACAGGAAATAATTCCGGAATTTGGGGAAGATTATCTTTCCTTGTATTTATTATAATCCTCGGTTTAGAGTCCGCAAGACAGGCTGTCGCCAGCTTGAAAAAAGGGCGCAGGATAGAGGAACTCGAACAATTTGCACTGAATGATTCCATGACAGGATTTTACAACAGAAATGCCTATGACTACTTTATATATAATGAAAAGAATATTAAAAATTATATGGTGGTAACGTTTGATCTTAACAATCTCAAGATGTGCAACGACAACTACGGTCACAGTTCGGGGGATGCCTATATCATTCATTCTGCACATATCATAGAAACCACTTTTGATCGGTTTGGCAAATGTTACCGTATCGGAGGCGACGAATTCTGCTGCCTCATCCCGGATGCGGCAGAATTCCAGATAGAACGTTTTATCCAAAAGATGCAGCAGGATATTGCGATACTCAATAATAAAAATATCATTCCAACCGAAGTTGGAATCGCATGCGGATATGCGTTAGCCACACCGGATGATGCCGACATAGAAAAAGTGCGTGAACGTGCAGATGAGATGATGTACCATAACAAGAAAGTGTTAAAGGGACTTATTTAAAAAAGATCCAGCATATTATCCAGATATATCTCCTCTCTGACCTGCAGCTGATACTCAGGTTTTGTCATATAATAGAGCAGAAACTCCAGAATCAGGGCGCTGCCAAGTCCCCTGCCTTCGATTTTAAAATTGGAAAATCCCATCGGCAGATAGCTGTTTTTCATATCATCCACTCCAATAAACCCGGGATTTTCCATTGCCTTCGAAAAACGATAGCCATTCCCTGCATCCGGAGCTGCACAGCGGTGATCCGAACCATTTTCTCCAAGGTTTTTGCGGCTGACAGCTTCATAACAGATTTTCCTGTCCCCGCAGCCAAACCAGCAGCATTCATTACATAAGAATTCCACTTTGTCTTTCTGTGCCCCTGTCAATGTACTTAATTTATCAAAAACCTTATTCAACCGGAAATCCGGTACGACATAAAGAAACTCTTCCCTGTTTACTTCCCTTACGAACTGCTCAAAATCCGTCAGAACCTTGGTGGTGGATGAAACAAAATAAAATCCCGGATAATTTTTTCTCAGATATTCCAGCAACAGATCCGAATAGAGAATGACACCATTTCTGACACCCTCACTTTTCTCAAATAAAGTGCAGAGATGATTGCATTTCTTATCCCAAAGATGTTCCTGCCCAAGCAGGGAATTGCTGAATGTAAGCCGCGCTGAGATTCCGTATTCCTGCATCAACGCAAAAATCTCCTGTGGGTCGTGATCCCCGAACGAAGTACGGCCTCCACCCCAGATACAATCTGACGGGGCACCATAGACAGAGCCTATCTCACACCAGTCGTAAAAGTATTCTCTGTGTTCCCGGAATAATGGCAGAAACACACGATATAATTCATAAAACTCAAACAAACCCGGAAGATGGTAGTATGCTGTGTTCTTTTTTAATTGATTCATGTCTGTATTCTCAATCCTCCTCAAATTCTGCAAGTTCTGTCTCCGTCTCAAGCATCCGCTCTAACAGACTCTCCTGGTTCTTTTCCTCTGCGTCAAGTGCATTCTGCAGTTCCATCAGCTTCGGATAGTCACTGGCAAGCTCCGGATCCATGAACTGCATTTTTATTTCAGCAAGTTTTTCTTCGCTCTCCTCTAACATTTTTTCATATTTTTCTAACTGGTGCTGCAGTCTTGAACGGATTTTGCCCGGATTGTAATAAGTTTTTTTATCAAACACATCCGTTAAAGTAGGAACATCTGCGTCTGTTTTTATGCCACTCTGATGCTGATTGTGTTTCTCATTCCCCACAGAATTTTGTGTATCATTTCCTGACACATACCTCGCACTCTGTGACATTCCTCGCCCTTTTCCGGAAATCTCCATCTCTTTTTGTTTTTCTGCAAGATACTCCTCATAGCTCATGGCATATTGTTTCACACCACTCTCGGAAAACTCCAAAATCCCGGTTGCGATCCTGCTGATAAAATAACGGTCATGTGAGACGAAAAGTACTGTTCCCTCGTACTCTCTTAACATCTGTTCTAACGCCTCTTTTCCAACAATATCCATATGGTTCGTCGGCTCATCTAAGATCAAAAGATTCGGTTTGGTCTGCAGCATTTTACAGAGTGCGAGACGGACTTTTTCTCCGCCGGAAAGCTGTCCCATCTTCTTTTCTACATCTTCTCCGGAAAATAAAAATCCCCCCAGTGCACTGCGGACTTCCTCCCTCATATAGGAAGGATATTCCTCCCAGAAATTTTCAAGCACGGTCTGATCTTCCCGGAAATGCTCCTGCACTGCTTTCTGCTGGTCAAAATAACTCCATTCTACATTTTGTCCAAATGAAAATTCACCACCTAACGCAGGCAGTTCGCCGACTAAGGTTTTCAAAAGTGTGGATTTTCCTTTACCGTTCTCCCCAATGATTGCAAGTCTGTCTTTCTTTTGAAGCAGAAATGAGACTTTACTTAAGACGGTATCGTAACCGATCTCAAGATTTTTGGCATGAATCACATTCGTGTAGCTTTCCATGCGCGGTACATATCTCGCATGAAATGCTTTCGTATCAAAATGTCTCGGCTTTTCGATTTTTACCATGTGTTCGATCGCCATGCGCTTTGAACGTGTCGCCGCCACTTTCGTCGGCGTATTTTTCCATTTTTCGATCCAGTCCGTCAGACGTTTGATCTCCTTTTGCTGCTCCTCATAGTCTTTTTCCTGTTTGATCAGTGCCTCTTCTTTTTGCTTCATAAATGCCGTGTAATTGCCGGCATAACGCTTGATCTCATGATATTCGATCTCGTAGGTCACATCGATCACTTTGTCTAAAAACATACGGTCATGTGAAACAATGATGACCGCCTTATCATAAGTCTTTAAATATCCTTCTAACCACTCGATTGTCGGAAGATCCAGATGGTTGGTCGGCTCATCGAGCAGCATGATATCCGGACGTTTTAACAGCAGTTTGATAAATGCCACTTTCGTCTGCTGTCCACCGGAAAAACTTCCGATCGGGCGTTTCAGATCTTCTAACGCAAACCCGAACCGCTGAAACATAGTCTCCATATCCTGCTGCCACGAATATCCCCGCATTGCCTCCATACGGCTTTGTAAGTTGTCATATTCGCGCAAAAGCTGTTTGTCCGCGGAAGTTTTCATCTCATTTTCAAGTTCCCGCATCCGCTTTTCACACGCAAACACCGGCTCAAATACTTTCTTGATTTCCTCTTCCACGGTCACATCTTTTTCCGTAAAATTAACCTGACGCAGGAAACCAATCTCCTGTTTTCCTGCCATCGTAATACCACATTCTTCATCGCTGTCTAAATTATTCATCGAAATATCGCCCGCGATCAGACGCAGCAGCGTGGTCTTTCCACAGCCGTTTCGTCCTACAATGGCGATTTTTTCTTTATCATGCACCTCAAAATTGACATCACGTAAAATCACATCTCCGCCAAACTGCACGAGGGCATGACTGATCTTATATCTCATGTTTATCTCCATTCCTGCGTAAAATCTTACTTTTACACTAACTCCTCTATCTTTGATAGACTACCTACCTTCTAACACCAGCCGAAGTAATTCATTTGCCCAGTACTCCGTCAATTCAAAGTGAGGCACAGGCAGTAGTTATTCTCTGCTATTTCAGGATCATCTTCATGGCCGGTCTTCCCATAGCCCAGCATCACAAAACCAATCAAAAGACCATCATCATACATACATCCCAGACATTTTTTGTTGTAATTTCTTCAAAACGAATCATATTAATCCCCTTTCTTGCGTGTGAAAAATTTTATTTTCACACGAATCTCCTTTCTTTTTCCTCACAGCAGCCGAAATACCTGCTCCGCCGTGGCTGCTATATTTTCCATTGCATTTTCTTTTTTCATTGCTTCTTCTAATGTTGTCACGCCTCTTACGATCGGGAAAAATGCGTCAATCCCTGCCTGATTACAGACGGAAGCTTCCGGTGCAACACTCCCTGCAAATGCAATGACTTTCGCATTATATTTTTTTGCCAGCGCAGCAACACCAACCGGTGCTTTCCCCATGACCGTCTGTGCATCCAGACGTCCCTCTCCGGTCACCACAACATCTGCATTTTTCATTTTTTCTTCCAGACCGGTTGCCTGCAAAATCAGTTCCACACCCGGTATTAATTCTCCCGCAAGATACGAAAGGAATGCATATCCGAGTCCTCCCGCTGCACCGGCGCCCTCACAGTCCGCAAAGTCACAATCCAAACTTTCTTTGGTCACATCCGCATAATGTCTCATTGCTTCATCGACCTGCTCTTTCTGTTCTTCCGTCACACCTTTTTGTGGTCCAAATATGTAAGTTGCACCCTGTTTGCCGCAAAGCGGATTTTTCACATCACAGGCAATCTGAAATTTTGCACCGGAAAGCAGCGGATTTTTATTTTCAGTCCGGATCACCTCAATCTTTACAAGCGCTGCCGCGCCCTCTCCCACATCATTTCCATCTTCATCAAAAAATTCAAATCCAAGTGCCTTTAACATTCCGATGCCTCCATCGTTGGTTGCACTTCCACCAATTCCAATCATGAAATTTTTACAGCCGCGTTTCAGGGCATCTGCAATCATCTCCCCCACTCCATAGGTAGATGCACGCAATGGATCTTTTTTTGTCACAAGCGTGATTCCTGCGGCAGATGCCATTTCCATGACAGCCGTTTTTGTCTCTTCTAAAAAACCGTAATAACACGACACTTTTTCTCCAAGCGGTCCTGCCACGGTAACCGGTATTTTTTCTGCTCCCAAACCTTCGATCAGTGCATCCACCGTTCCTTCACCGCCATCTGCAAGAGGACTTAAACATACTTCTGCATCCGGCTTTGCCGCAAGAATCCCTTTTTTAGCGGCATTTCCAGCCTCCATGGAAGTCATGCTTCCCTTAAATGAATCGATTGCAATTACTACTTTCATATAAATCTCCATTCTTGCGTGTGAAAAATCTTATTTTTCACACTTCCATCTTTCTCTAAGAAGTCAGTTTGTTACTGTTCGCACTTCATCCCAAGCTGCCAGAATGCCACCGCACTTGCAGCCGCCACGTTCAGTGAATCCACACCATGTGTCATCGGAATTTTCACCGTATAGTCACAGTCTGCGATCGTGTGATCTGCCAGTCCGTCACCTTCCGTTCCGAGAACGATTGCTAACTTTTCCTCCGCCATCATTTTTTCATCATCTATACTCACGGAGTCATCCCGAAGTGCCATTGCCGCCGTTTTATATCCCAGCTTATGCAGCACATCCATCGCACCGTCCGGCCAGCATGCATTTTTATCAAAATATATCCACGGTATCTGGAATACTGTTCCCATGCTGACACGGCTTGCTCTCCGGTACAGCGGATCTGCACAGGCTGATGTCAAAAGAACTGCATCCATTCCAAGTGCCGCCGCAGAACGGAAAATTGCTCCGACATTTGTTGGATTTACCACATTTTCCAAAATTGCAACCCGCCTTGCATTTTTGCAGAGTTGCTCCACGGAAGGCAGTGTGGGACGGTACATGGCACAGAGCATGCCGCGTGTCAGCTGATAGCCGGTGATCTTTGCCAGCACCTCGATTTCTGCCACATAAACCGGGATTTCATGCTCATCCTCCCTATAAACCAAAGACTTCTGTGTAAGATCTCGGCTTTGTAACTTTTCGCAGCGCGCAAGGATTTCTTTTGCCTGTGTCTCCACATGTTTTTTTTCCATCAAAAATGACATCGGCACACAGCCGGCATCTAAGGCACGCTCGATCACCTTCGGACTTTCCGCAATGAAAATCCCCGGCTTCGGCTCAAAATAGTGAAAAAGCTGTGCTTCATTTAAATTGTAATAAATCTGCAGCTCCGGGGCATCCAGATCTTTGATTTCTATAATATTTATCATCGTGTTCCTCTTTTCTCTCCTGTATCAGCGCTTGAGCATATGGCAGATAAATTCATTGATTATACCATGTGCAAAATGGCACATGATCAAATTTCAAGCCGGAAAAGAATTCTTCCCTCCTCAAGCTCTCCCCAACAATTTACCGGCGGCTCCTTCGTTTCTTTAAATCCACAATCCGAATGCATTTTTATTGATGATAAATTACTTTTTACTATAATGCAATCTATCTTTTTTGCGCCTATGCCTTTCAAAAACTCCGTTACATGACGTATCAGTTTTTTACCATATCCTCTGTTTCTCTGCCCCGGCATCGTCTCAACTGCCTCAAAAAACCATTTCCCCGGCTCTGACTCAACTGCCCTGAGTCCGCATACCCACTGTTTTTCTACAGTTTCAACAAAAACCATCTGCTTTGGATTTTCGATAAACTCCTTTAAAAACGCCGCATATGATGCCTCCATTTCATTACGATTTTTAAATTCCCCCTCCATATCCGCCATGGATTCTGCATATAATAAAAACATTTTTTTTATTACCTGTTCATTTACATTTTCAATCCGTTCTAACATTTTTTATCCTCCTCTTCTGATCGCCAGATTACAAAAACGGTCGGATCACAGCTTTACAGTTCCACGACACGCGTTGAAGCTGTTCGGATTTCTCCGTCTGTCACAAGCAATTTTGCATAACTGCTGCCTGACTGCTGTGTATTGATCTGCTGCACATTTTTCCCCTCATAACCTGCCTGTCCGATATTTACCTGCTGCAGAATCGTCTTGATCAGCGTCGATTTTCCACATCCGTTTTCTCCATGTAAAAAGACACGTTCCCCCTGCACCAGTTCAAAGGTCAGATTTTTCAATACATCGTCCTCTGCACCTTCATACCGCACCGAAAGTTCCTGGCAGGAGATCAGACGTTCCTTATGATAAGACAGTGGCATAAGTTTTAAGCTGACCGGCTGCTCGATATCCTGCAAAAGACCCTCTTTTTCCTGTATTTCCCGTTCCATCCGGCGTTCACACTGTGTCACACGGCTCTGCATCTTTTTTGTCTTGGCACCGATATATGCTCTCGTTGCACCCGAGCGGTCATGCTCTTTGACCGGATCATAGCCTATTTTCGTCGCTTCGTTTTTATCCGCCCACTTTCGGCTTCTTGCCGCCGCCTGTTTTAAAGATGCGATTTCTTTCAAATGTTTTTCATTTTCCTCCATCGCAAAATGATCCATCCGCGTCTTGTTTTCCCACCAGCTTGAAAAATTGCCGCTCTGTACCTCGATCGTCTTTCGATTTAAAACCAGTACATGATCAATGCATGCATCTAAAATATCCCTGTCATGCGATATCAGTATAAACCCTTTTTTCCCGCGCAGATTTAAAAAAGTTGTTTTTCCTTTTCCATTTCTCCCGATCAGACCTAACTTCCAGTCCGTATCAATCCCAAAAGATACGTTTTCAAAAACCGTATCAAAACTTCCCTCATAACCATATGTGAGATCTGTTACCTGAATCTGTGACATAAAAATCTCCATTCTTGCGCTGCTTTCAAGCGCATCTCAAGTTTGTGCGTAAGCACAAATCTTGCGTGTGAAAAATCTTATTTTTCGCACTATCCTCCTAGTTTTGCGAAGGAAAATGCGAACCCACTGGCGAGCAGAGGATTTTCCTCCTAGAACAAAGAGTCGCTTGCGACTCTTTCGCGCTCGAGCGGTGCTGTTTACAGCTAACTTCTACTCTGCGAGATGCGCATCCCGCCCGGAGGGCTTTTAATTCATAGGACGTAATTTCCTATGAATTAAAAAAATCCCATGCTGCCATGGGATTTTTCTTACACCTCACATATTTTATGATCACATCTGGCAGACAATAGATTGCACATTGTAAGATAAAATCGATTGTCCCGGACAACAAAATGTCCGTTTCCGCCATTTTTTAACACAAAAAAGAGAGGATACAAGAATCAAATCCACTTTTGGCAACATGATATGCAGTACTGCACCTCTGCAATACTGCTGTAACTTCAGATTTACACAACATATCATGCACTTTATTCCTTATACCGGTGCAATATATGCCATGTATCATCCCGAATCAGCAGACAAACGTATGGCATATATGACACACATTCTCTTGCTGACTCTGTTTTCTTTCATGTTTCAAAAGTAAATTATCTCCGCATTGGTTCCTCTCCTTTAAATTTCTATTGCAATAGTAGCACAATGCCATTTTTAATGCAACCAAAAATTTTTACAAAAAATCTTTCGTTACCGGTCACACAATAAATATGCACAGCAGCAATCTCTACTCCACATTTTTGAGTGCCTGATCCATCGGGATCTTTTTGATACGCATAAAGTCCAGTATCATTACAAACAGATATCCGATCAGCACAAATGCAAACATTTTCACATATCCGGCTGGCTGGATCACAAATGCAAACCATCCACTGTAACTAAACAAGATCGCCTTCCATGCCAGATTCATAACAAACGCTCCAAGTACAACACTGACCGCATCTTCGATCACAACCATGATCGTTGTGGAAAGCAGATACAGGCTGGCGATTTCTTTATTCTCATATCCAAGAATCTTTGTCATTGAAATTGCATTCTCATTTTTCTCAATGATCAGCTTTGTCAGAAGATAGATCAAAACCGCGGAAAGCAGGATACAAAGTATCTGGAAATAATCCATATAAGATCCCATGGAATGATCTAACTGGTCACACATCTTTGTGATATCACGCTCGGTGATCACCGTTGCAATATCATCTTCCGACAGATCTGCAAGCTCTTCATTTGAAAAATATCCACTGAATGCCTCTTCATCCAGCTCAAATACCGTGCGGTAATTTTCAATCGGCATAAATACTGCAATGTTTACGCACTGGTCATAAATTCCGGCTATCGTAAACGTATACTGTTTGTTTTCATATTTTTCATCCAGTGAAACGGTATCCCCGACATTAAGTTCATATTTTTCTGAAAATGATCTGGAAATATAAACTTCATCTTCCTGCAGGGACTGCATACCTTTTATTTCTACATACTTACTATTGTCTGAAATACCGTAAACAGAGACTTCCTCATCTATTACATCGCTTTTTTTCTGCAAAGAACACATACTGAATTTTTCTGCGTCTTTATTGTCCGTCGTCAGTACATTTCCATCTTCATCCTCAAAAGATTTCAGAACATACTGATACTTTGCAAACATCATATTTTTTGCATTTTCTTTGTAATAAGAAAGCGTATCCGGCATTCCCACTGCCATTGCAAGCATCACCATGATAAAGAAAATTCCCACAAACAGAATCAGATAATTTGCCACATTCTGAAACATGATGCGCAGACGGAATCTGTTAAAAAATTTAAAATGTGGCAGCCGCATTGCTTTTTTGCGTTTTGTTTTTTTCAGATCATGCCTCAGAAACTGTAACGGTGTATGCTGCATCATTTTAATAATGACGATCAGATTGACCATAAACATCAGCACGACCGGTATCAGGGTTGTCTTAAAAAATGCATCCGGATTCCAGATCGTCTCATAGGTCGGAAGGCTGTAACTGTTATAATACATGGATACCACAACATCTTTAAATACCGTATAGCCAAGCACATTTCCGACTAATGCGGAAATCAGGGTAACGATAACCGGCATAGACAGATAATGGCGTACCAGCTCCCCTTTCGTATAGCCGGACGCACGCAATGTTCCGATTGCAGATGACTCTTTTGTGATCGTATTGCTGATCGTAACTGCAAAAATAAATGCGATGATGACAATCAGAATATCAAGCAGCACACCTCCCATTGCCTCATCAGAGCCCATGTCGTCGGTTGCAAAATGAATCGCCGGATTCGCATATTTTGGCACATAATCTTCAATCTCATTGTCATTTACCACGGTCTGTGTGAGCAACGCCCGCATAAAATCATCCGACTGGTTTTTCTCTTCTTTTTCATCTGACGGCTCATTTTCATACTTCCATGCATAATCGTAATGAATCGTCTTATGTAACTTTGCAAATCCCTCATCTGTTACCATTGCAACGTTAAACTTTAAGGCATCAAACATCAGATCCGTGCTTTTTTCGTGCAGTGTGGAATAGTTGACATATGCGATCAGACCAACGACCTGATATTTTTCTTCTCCGACTGTGATCTCATCGCCGACTTTTATCCCGACATTGTCAGCATGCATACGGTCAATGGCAATTTCATCCTCTTTTTCCGGGAAACTTCCGTCCATCAGGCATGCAAAATTGATATCATCTGTCTTTGCAAAAACACGGACTGTTCCATCCGAAGTTCCGTCGTTGTCATGATCTTCCTCTTCATCCCTGTAAAAATTTTCATACAGATGAACCGGAGTTTCCTTAAAATCAGGATCGTTCAATTCATATTTTTCTTCTGCATCCGCATATTTCTCGTTGATCTCATCTAAAACCTTGTTCCAGGCTTCGTCGTATGCTTTCTCATATGCCTCGTCATGTGCCTCATCAAACGCTTTCTCATACGCCTCATCATGTGCCTTAGGATATGCTTTTTCATATGCTGTATCATAGGCTTTGTTGTACTGCCCGGACTGTTTTGCCTGTGCCACTGCTGTATCAAGCATAACTCCCGCAGTTGTTTCATCAAGTCCCTGCGCCATCAGCATCTGCTTTATCTGTGCATTAAAAGAAACATCAAATTCTGACTGGAACTCTGCATCAAATTTTTCCCTAAATTCTATTTCAAACTTCTCATCAAATTCTTTTTTGAACTTTTCTTCAAATTCACTATCGAACTTTTTATCCAGCTTCTTTTTTGCCTCATCAATGTAATACTGTCTGACATCTGCTTTATCGCCTGTCTTAATTGCATCAAGCAGTGTTTCGTCTGCTTTCTTTTTTAATTCAAAGTGTCCGTCTTCCAGCTTGTATCTGCCAACACCCTCATCAGCCGCTGTCATCATGCTCTCGTTTGCAACATACATGCCGGACACAAAGCCGATCATCAGAATCAGGAACAGACTTACCACAAGATACTTTTTCCAGTCTCCTGTCAGTTCCCTCGGTATTCGTCTGATAAGCGGATTTTTGATTCTTTTCTTTTTCATACTAATCTCCATTCTTGCGCTGTTTTTAAGCGCATCACAAGTTTGTGCGCCAGTACAGCTCCCTACCACTCCAGATCTGCCGCTGAAATTTTATGTTCATTGATATCGTTATGACGCACTGCCCCATCACGGAGTTTGATGACATGGTCTGCCATATGCCGGATTGCCTCGTTATGTGTAACCATGATAACTGTATTACCATATTTGACATTGACATTCTCAATCAGCTTTAATATTTCCTTGGAGGTATTGTAATCAAGTGCTCCGGTCGGCTCATCACAGAGCAGGATATCCGGATTTTTCACAATGGCACGCCCAATGGAAACCCTCTGCTGCTGTCCGCCGGAAAGCTGGTTCGGCAGTTTATGCCTGTGTTCATAAAGTCCCAGCGTATGTAATAAATCGTCAATATCGAGCGGACTGTCTGATAAATATGCACCGACCTCAATATTTTCCTTGACATTTAAATTTGCGATCAGGTTATACATCTGAAATACATAACCTAAATGTTTTCTGCGGTACTGTGTCAGCTTCTTCTCTCCGAGTTCTTCTAACTTATCGCCGTTGATGGAGATGTAACCGGAGTCCGCACTGTCGATACCACCGATGATATTTAACAGCGTCGATTTTCCGGAACCGGACGGTCCAAGCAGCACACAGAATTCTCCTTTTGCCACGGAAAAATTCATTCCCCGAAGTACTTCCTGTCGGGTTTCCCCGCTTCCAAACCCTTTTTTCAGATCAACAATTTCCAAAAATTTTCTTTCTTCTTCTGACATATGTTCCCCTTTCCCATTACAGAATTGTTCTTATATCCTTATCTATTCTGAATGGTTTTAAAGTCTTTTCTTACTTTTGTTAGTGTTATCTAACTTTTGTTTGTATTATATCACAGCTTTTCCAGATTACAAGCAAAAAGACGATTCCTTTTGTCAGAATCGTCTTTTTGCCTTATATAATGTCTTTACTGTCTGTTACACTGTAAATATTGTTCTATTTGTCTGACAGATTTTCCTGTTATATCTGCCATTTTCTCTATGGAATAACCATGCTGCTTCATATTGTAAATCATTTCTGCTAGAGTTTCTTCTCTGCCGATTTTGATTCCTTCACTTTTTCCAATCTCGATCCCATCACTTTTACCAGCTTCATATTCTGCCTTTCGGAGCTTCTTTTCTTCCCACTCTTTATCATACTCTAATATACTCACCATCTTTTCTCCTTTTTGCGCTGTCTTTTGCGCATAACAAGTTTGGACGTAAGTACAAACTTGCATGTGAAAAATCTCATTTTTCACATTACCTCCGAGCGATTCTTCCGAAGAAATTCCACTAAAATTCCTTCTTTAATGCATTCCGTAATCGCCTTCTCAACTGCATCATTCAGATTCAGCTCTGATGCATATTTTCGGACTCTCGCAGCATAAATGGCATTTTCCAACGTGACGATCTTAAGGGCTTCCGCATTCTGATAATGGTTTCCGGTCACTGCGTTGTACAGGGATAAGAGATTCTCTTTCTCTGAGAACAGCATGCGGAATACAGTGTCTTTGTACTGACGGTTGGCTGTCGGTATCTTTTCTGATACCTGTGTGCTCTTCTTCATATTCGGTTCCTCCTGTGTGCAGGAGGCTCATCCAGATCTCCTGCTTTTCATTTCTGTGGATAAAAAGCATAGATTTCTGAAATGTTTTTTTGAATTTTAGACGGATATATACATCCTGATAGTCATACAGACAGAATTGCCGGATTCGTAATTATAGCACCGGATAGATGTCTGCATCGTAGAAATATGCTTTAAGTTATTTTATCATACGTCATCCTTAGTATGCAACCAATTTGAAATTTCTTGTGCAGGTTGTACAAAAACAAAGTTACTGTTCACAGGTTACCCTGCGGACTGTAACTTCGCAGCCCCATGTATAGTTTTGCTTCGCAAAAGGGGCTGCTCACCCCCACATCACGTTCATACGCACCTGAACAGTAAAGTGTCCAGGTGCCGAGTGAACAGTAACAAAACAAGCTGCTATTTTTAAAGAAAGACAGTGTCCGGCTGAATATCAATCCGGACACTGTCTTCCCTGTCATTTTCTGACAGTTACACACTTTAAATTTTTCTATTTACTGACCTTAACTTTTTTCATGGATGAATATTTTCCATACACTTTTTTGCCCATGGAATCCATTTTATAAGCCCGGATGCGCACATAGTATATCTTTCCTTTTTTCAGTTTACTTATGGTATAGGATGTCTTCGCCGTATTTTTCTTTGTGACCACCTTTTTGAATTTTTTATCCGTACTGTAAGAAATCTCGTAACCTTTTGCGCCGGATACTTTCTTATATTTCAGTAAGATCTGTTTACTCTTGCTGTTTTTCGCAGACGTAAGAGAAGCCTTCGCCACTTTTACTTTTGTCCACTTTGCATACAAAATGTAATCGGATTTTGCGCTGTTGCTGATACTTGTGATCTTCTTTTTAAATTTTGCATCCGTATACCAGCCTGCAAATGCGTATCCTTTGCGGGACGGGTTTTTCAGTGTTACTTTCTTTCCATAATAAGTTGACGGATTTGAGGCATTGTTTTTACCTTTATTCAGTTTGTAGGTAATTTTATATGGTACTGTAACCGTACAGGATGCCTGATAACTGCTGTTTTCAGCCGAAGTCACCGTGATCTTCGTTCTGCCCGGTGCCTTTGCTGTCACACTGCCGTTGGCATCCACGGTGGCAATCTTTGTATTTGCCGATTTCCAGACTACCTTTTTGTTGGACGCATAAGACGGTGATACAGTCACATTTAAGGTGAGTTTCTCTCCTCTTTTTACCTCTGCTGATGTCCGGTCTAAAGTTATTCCTGTTACTTTCGCCTTTCCGGTGACAGTCACATAGCAGACTGCATATTCATCACTGCCGTCCGTTGCCGCAGCCCGGATTTTTGCTTCACCCTCCGATTTTGCAGTGACAAGTCCGCTTGCAGAAACCTCTGCCACTTTCGTATCAGAAGAAGTATATTTGAGTTTTTTATTTGTGGCATCCGAAGGTGAAATATATGGTTTCAACTGATAGGTTTGACCAGCTTTCAATTCGATCTCATCCTCATCAAATTCGATCCAGTCTATCAGCTGCGGTACGGTTATCTTACAGGCATCTTTTACATTTCCAGCCGTTACTGTAATAACTGCTGTTCCAACACCACAGATCTCCACATATCCGGTATCCGAAACAGTAGCAACCTCTTCATTGGAACTTGTCCATACCACTGCATCTGTGAAATTCAAAGGTGCGATCGTCGCTGTCAGTTGGAAATCGTCATAGCGCTCCGCCGTTTTTTCTGTACTATCCAGACTGACTGAGGTTGCATGAATATCCTGTGTGACGTACTTGATTCCTTTTCCGCTTGCATAAGTCTGGGCATAGCAATCAGACGGACCGTACATCGTCATTTTCTTTGGATAGGAAAATGCATTTGATGCGATCGAAGTTGTGTTGCGCGGGACTGTGATCTGCGTCAGCTTCGTGCAATTGACAAATGCACTGTCACCGATCGTGGTCACATTGTAAGGGATCACGATGGATGGCAAAACTATACAGCCGTAGAATGTCTGGCTCTCAATCTTCTTTAACTTGCTGCCTAATGTAATATCGGTCAGGGCTTCACATCCATAAAATGCAGAACTTCCAATAGACGAAACGGTATCCGGTAACGCTGCCTTTTTCAAGGCTTTACAGTTTTTAAATGCGTTGCTTTCTATTTTTTCCACCCCGGATGGAAGTATTGCTTCCGGCAAAGATTCACAGCCGGAAAACGCGGAGTTCCCGATCGTGGTCAGGGTGGATGGAAAATTGATGGTGGTTAACTTTTTGCAGCCGGAAAAAGTGCTTGCTGGTATTTCTTTAAGGATATTTGACAAATGCACCTCTGTCAGACTGGTGCAATCTTGAAAAGTTGAATTACTAATTGCTTTAACAGTATTCGGAATATTTATCGTTGTTAATGAGAAACAATCCTCAAATGCAGAACTTTCCAGTATTTCTATCCCGTTATTCATTGTAATCCTATCAAGATTTTTACAATTTTTAAACGCACTATCTCCTATTTCCGTAATAGTATCTGGCAGTTCTATTTCTTCAATGCCATCACATCCCATAAACAACGCTGCACATACTATGGTACTTCCTGCTTCGAAATTAACAGTTTTTAAATTACTACAACCACCAAATGCCCCATATGACAAATTTGTGCCTCTTCCCCATGTACCATCAAATTTCTTTAAGCTTTTAGGTATCTCTATTTTACTAATTGATTTGCAATCTCCAAATACTCCATATCCAACAATCGTAAGATTCTCTGATAACTTTATATTTTCCAGTTTGTCGCATCCGCGAAATGCTTCAAATTCTATTTTTTCCACGCTATCTGGTATAACAATATCCAATAATCTGTCACATTTATAAAATGCTCTTGAACCTATTGTATTTATACCCTCATGCATTTTTATATCTACTAATCCACTGCATTCAGCAAATGCGTCACCATCTATTTTTGTCACACTTTCAGGAATTATAACTTTATTCAGATTTTTACAACTTTTAAAGGCACTGTCTCCTATTTCCGTAATAGTATCTGGCAGTTCTATTTCTTCAATGCCATCACATCCCATAAACAACGCTGCACATACTATGGTACTTCCTGCTTCGAAATTAACAGTTTTTAAATTACTACAACCACCAAATGCCCCATATGACAAATTTGTGCCTCTTCCCCATGTACCATCAAATTTCTTTAAGCTTTTAGGTATCTCTATTTTACTAATTGATTTGCAATTTCCAAACACGTCGTAACCAATTGTTGTCAAGTTTGAAGACAAATCGACAATTTTTAAATTTATGCAGTTATAAAATGCTTCAAATTCTATTTTTTCCAAACTATCCGGTATCATCACCGTCCTCAAATCCGTCCGGTTCTCAAATGCCCTATCTCCGATTGCAACAACCTCATGCCCGTCAATCTCCCCCGGAATATAAAGTGCCGTCGCATTTCCACTATATCCTGTGATCGTAGCCCTGTTTGCATCGTCAAGTGTATAGGTATAAATCGGTACGATTGCACCGCCTGCACCTGCTCCTGCATCAAAATAGCTTCCTACGCCCGCCGGATTGAAATATCTCGAACCTGGAGATGTCCAATAACTTGTCCAGCCTCCCTGTGCGGCAAATTCTTTTCCACGCGTGCATGATGTCCGAAGTACACCGTCCTCAATATGATAGTACACGCGCACCGGACTGTTATTCTTTCCCCAGATCTCTATACTTTTGCTAAAGGTCTTTGATGCAATACCAACTCCGATCTTTGCACTTGCCCCCACCGATGCATACAGATATGCAGCCTGTGACGCGCAGTATGTCGGTGTTCCGGAACTGTACCTTACGTATTTGATGTTCATACGTGCACCGGTTTTTGCATAAATATCTCCGCTGACAATTCCGAGCGTTGCTTTTGCAGAGAGTACAATACCTGTGGTCAGATCTGCTTCTGCTGAAAAGGAAAATCCTTTTTTATGACTGTTTCCAACTATACGGAATCCGTCCGAATACGCAAATCCGGCTTCAAATTCCTTTTCCACGGTAAGCGTTGCTTCCCCGGAAAGATTATATTCCATTGCCAGTGTCAACATACCAACACCGCCGAGCGGCACTGCCCCTAACGTCAGTGTGTGGTTAATATCTTTAAATGCATCCCCTTTTACATTGCAGGAGTATTCCATATCTCCGCTGACTGAAAAATAATAGTCATTATTATTCAGACTGTAATTTACTTTCATGTTTGAAATCACAACACTTACTGTCGCTGTGACATCATCTGAGACGGAAATCGTTTTATCTGCACGCAGGGTATTGTTTTTATAGGATATCCCCCTTGTCATACCTTCTGTGACTGTAACACCATTTACCACATATGTTTCTTCATCTGCCGGAATAAATTCCGTCATATCAACATCCAGTTCGCCCTGCTGGTCAACATTTAAAACCGCGCCATCATCCGCATCTGAGGTTGTAATATATGTTGTAGTTCCGTCTGTCCGTACACTTTCTGCCTTATATGCCATGACAATATCGTTAACATACACGGCAAATGTTGTTCCCTGTTTGATCGTAACCGGACAGTTTTCGATCATAACTATTCCATCCACATCAATAGATACGGCTGTTCCCTTTGGTACAACAACTACTCCGGACGCAAATGTACAGGTATTTTCTTTTCCGGTCTCTATCTGCGCATCTGCCAAAACCTTTTTTGCATCCGCGATCATTGCATCATGCTCTTCCGTGGTAAGTGACTGTTCCGGGAGAAATTTACCGGCAGCAACCGTAACCCATCCTCTGTCGATTGCGATCTGTGCTGCTTCCTTATATGTAACATCTGCTGTATCCTGATAAGTATAACTGTCTGTTTCCGGCACAAAGCCAAGCATCGTATTCATGGTCTGCGCTGCAAATTCACGCGTCACTGCATCTTCCGGTCGAAATTCTTCTCCTGCCTCAAGATCGATCATTCCGAACTCGCATGCCACCATCACATCACGATAAAACGAATCATCCGTTGATATGTCACTGTAATAATTATCCGGATAATTATCCTCATCTACCGTAAGATCAAATAATGTTACCAGTTCCTGTACCCAGTCGATACGGCTGATCTCATCACCTGATAATGCCCTTTTTAAAATCTCCTCTGTACTCTCCGTTTCTTCCGTAACGTTCTCTGTTTCAGCCTGTTCTGGCTCTTCTGTGACATTCTTTGTTTCAGTCTCCTCTGTTTCTTCTGTAACAACCTTCGTTTCTGGCTCTTCTGTCTCTTCCGTGACGATCGTCGTCTCTGGCTCTTCTGTCTCTTCCGTGACAATTTCCGTCCCGGCCGCCCCGGACTCTTCCTCTGCCAGACGTCCGGCATTATGATCTTCTTCATCTGCCTGGTCTGTTTCTTTTTTCTCTGTCACTGCTGACTTTTCATCATCCTGTTCTACAGTCTGTGTTTCCACAGTCCCTTTCTCTTTGAAACTGTTTTCTTCCTGTGTCTGCTGTGCATTCCCTGCCACATCCGCCAGCAGCATTTCCGGTGCTGCCGTAAACGTCATGCAGGCACAAAGCAGCCATGCTATCATACGTTTTTTCATAACTGGTCTCCTTTCGTAGATATCTCATTTCTCTTAATACGACTAAACGGTCTTATTATGAATTAAATTATAGCATTTTGATTATAATTTGTCTATTAAGTTAGAGGAGACACTCACGTGAAGTTTCAAAGAATTCAGGACTTGAGAATAGACAACGATCTTACTATAAAAGAAATCTCTGCCATGCTTGGTCTGCACCGGGATGTTTATTCCCGTTATGAAAAAGGGCTTCGTGATTTTCCAATTGACATTCTCATAAAGTTAGCAGATATTTATCATTGCTCAATTGATTATCTGGTTGGACGGGTTGATACGAAGTAATATAATACACAAAATGCCTACTCCGCAGACATTGATCACTATATATAAAGAAAAGACGATTCCACTCAGAATCGTCTTTTCTTTATAATATATGCTTATTTTTTCCCACGCAGCAGCTTAATGATCTTCCCCTCATACACCACCGTCACCACAGCAATCAGCGCCACCGTCACCAGACTGTATCCCTTATTGATCTGCACTCCGGCGACATCACAGATACTGGTAAATAAAAGACTGAGCACGAAGATCAGCTTGACTGCGCGCACCATATGAATCGTATATTTTCTTATTTTCCCACTACATATTTCTTTCGGCAGGTTATTTACCCTTTCCGGATAACGTGCAAGCAGCGTCAGTCCAACATATACAAGGATCAGGATTGCCGCATTTAAAATAATTCCGGTAAATGCCACTCCATATACGATTCCATAATAAATCTGCAGTCCCAGATAAATCATTGCAGCTACGATTCCCACTGCCTCAAGCAGGAAATCCATATTTGTCATTTCTTCTTTTTTCAAATTTATCCCCTTCCTGTGCTGTTCTTCATCTTCTATTCTGTTATTTCTAAATACATTCCAAATGCCGTTTTCCATTCCGCCGTCAGCCGCTCTAAATTCCACGCCGCATTTGCGGGGCTTGTGGACGGCAGTTTTCCAAGCGGCGGCATTCCCTCTTTATGACAGTATTTTACAAAAAGCTGATGTGCTTTTCCACCATTTGCAAAAATTCCCTGTATTTTTGCATTTGATAAGATCAGATTCATATCATTTGGCACCACATTTCTGATAGAGCTGTCGGAAGATCCAACGATATCACAGGAATCGATCACATCCCACACTGCTATGCGATGTCTTAGCAGAAGATCCTTCTTTTCATCGATCGTCTGTGGCAGAGGTTCCTTGAAAATCCCTGCAATCACCTTCCAGAACCGGTTTTGCGGATGCCCGTAATAGAACTGGTTTTCCCGCGACTTTACAGACGGAAAGGAACCCAGGATCAATATCCTGGATTCCTCATTGTATACAGGTAAAAACGTATGTTTTACATGTGTATATTCCATTTTATACCCGCTTTCTATTCATAATTTTTGACATTGGAGCTGTCTACTTTTTCAAATGGTACCCAGACATATAAACCATCTTCCGTAGCACCCTCTAAGGTCGTGACATCTTTTCCGGTTGCAAGTGCGATTGCTGCATAGACAGCACTCTCACCCTGTCCAACTGCGGACTGGTATACGGTAAAGTCCATCTTTCCATCTTCAATCGCTTTGCATCCGTCTGCAGTTGCATCGATTCCAAGTACCGTCACATCACTGATTCCTGCTGCATCACAGGCATCAATGATACCAAGTGCCATAGAGTCGTTGTTGCAGACAGCAACGTCACACTTCTGTCCTGTCTTTAAAAATATATTGAACATCTCTTTCGCACGATCCTGCTCCCAGTCGGCGTTATCTTCAAAGACATAATTGATCTTTTTCCCTGATGCATTTAAAGTATCCTTTAATGACTCAGATCTTCCTTTTGTCGCGGAATGTTTTTTCGGTCCTTTTAACAACACCACATTAATCTCATCCGCAGAAGCAAATTTATCTAGAATATACTCTGCCTGATACTGTCCTGCCACATATTCATCCGATCCAACATAAATATATTTCCCAGCCTGAAGTCTCGACTCATCCGGGCAGCTGTTAAAAAATACGATTGGTATATCACCTGCAAGCGCTTCTAATTCGAATGCCGTATCAGCATCAACCGGTCCGCATAAAATCACATCATAATTCTCACTGACCGCCTTTTTGATATGCTCCACCTGATTTTCAATGGAATTGTCCGCATCTAGCACATCCAACTGTACCCCACACTCTTCCGCAGTCTGCTGCGCCTGCGCCACAAGTACATTTCGGAAGGTATCCGCCTGTGATAACGACAGCAGCATTTTTAAACCTTTTCCATCAGCTGCGCCTGTCTGTGTATTTCCACCACATCCGGCAAGGCATCCTACGAGCAATGCCAGACACATGATAGTACTTATTAATTTCTTCATCGCACGATCTCCTCTCTATATCCGGAACTGTTTTACCTGATCTGCAAGCTGATCTGCAGAAACAGCAAGGTTATCTGCTTCCTGTTCTACCTGGTCACTGTTCTTTGAAATATTCTTTGCCTGCTGTAACATGGATTCTGATGTTGCAAGGATCTCATCGGAACTTGCCGCCTGCTCTTCCGAAATAGCTGCAACATTCGTAGCAACCTGATCTACCTGATTGATCTTATCAACCACATTGCCGATCAGTGCGCTTGTCTCCTGGATATTCTTAAAGATCGTATCAAATGTATCAACTGCCGTATGGATCAGCTCTGCACTGCCGGAAATATCCTGTGCACTGTTTCCTGCCTGTCTGACGGCATCTTCTACCAGATTATTGATCTCAGTAATCAGCTCTGTGATATGTGCTACCGAATCCGCACTGTTCTTTGCAAGTGTACCAATCTCAGCTGCAACAACTGCAAATCCTCTTCCTGCTTCGCCTGCGCGTGCAGCCTCAATCGATGCATTTAAAGATAACAGGTTCGTCTCGTCAGCAATATCACCAATCAGTTTGATGATCTGCACGATCTCGCCGGAAGCGGTTCCTACCTTATTAACAGCCTCTTCCAGATTGTGAATGGAAACTTCGATATTTGAGAGTGCCTCACCAACGCGCTCCATATCCTTACGTCCTTTTTCAGAAACAGCAACCGTCTCCTGCATCTTGCTTTCAACCATATCACTGTCGCTCTTGGTATCTGCTGCCACACCTGCAAGCTGCGTTGCATTTTCCGCGATCTCATTTACAGATACAGACAACTGATCAACCGTCGCGTTCAACTCGCTCATCGACTGTGACTGGATTCCCGCTGCCGAACTCATCTCACCGGAAACACCCTTACTTGAGTCAGCCTGATTCTTCAACTTGCCGGAAACATTTCCCATCTCGGAGATCATCTGTTTCATGGAAGCAATAAACTTCTCCACACTTTGGCTCATGACTGCGATCTCATCATTGCCTTTTGTCTTAATAGAAACCGTAAAATCACCGGAAGTCATCGCTGTGATCACTCTTGTCATTTCCTTGACAGGTTTGATTACAACATGAGTTACACGTTCGATCAGTACACAGAGCAATGCAATACAGATCACACTGATTACGATCATAATATTACGAAGCTGTGTCAGATCCGAAAGTACAATGCTGGTCGGAATATACGATATCAAAAGCCAGTTGGTTCCGTCTACTTCCTGAAATACCGTCATATTTCCATCAAGTGTAGCAAAATTATAGTCTTTCTCTGCAGCTTTCTCTGCCGTAAGCTGGTAAAAATGACTCTGTCCTTCTGCCCCGAGTGTCTGGGAAATAAGAGATGAATCACGGTTTGCCAGGATCACACCGCTGGTTTTATCAACCAGAAATGCTTCCGCATCATTCATTTCAATAAAAGAGTTTACGATAATTGCAATACGGTCTAATGTCATATCTGCTGAAATAACACGCACTTTATCAGATCCGTCATTTAAAATACCGGAAGCACTGATCACATTCACGCCATCTGCATTCTGATAAGCTGAACCGACTGCCATATTCACCCTGGTAAGTCCTTCTTTATACCAGGTACTGTTTGTTACATCTGATTCCTTTTTTGTTGATTCTGATGCCGTTATGAGCTGTCCTGTGGAATCTGCCACATAAAGTCCCTCCGGATAATTACTGTTATAGCCATAATAACCATCCAGTATTGTCTTTAACTCTTCATCACTCGGCTTCAAATCCTCAATGATCGTCTTCGCCATCTGAAATGAAGCAAGGTTTTCATTCAGCCATGCTTCTATCTGGGATGCCTGGTTCTCTACCGAAGACTGCAGTAAATTCTGGGAATATTTTTTGATCGTCCCTGCAGATATCTGATAAGCAGCCACAACAAGTACCACAACGATCGCAATTACGACTGGTATGATCACACCAAGTAACTTTGCCTTAATCGACACCGTTTTTTGTTTTTTCATAAGCTGTCCTCTCTTTTTTACATAAAATTTACAACATAAATTATAAAATCTTCGTCGTTTTTCGTCAATATGTATCACAAACCGTTTTCGCTAAAATTTATATTGTATACATGTATTTTTCAAGAAATCGTATGATCTTTTCTTGAAAATGAGACCTGCTGTGCTATAATAAATTAGTGTGCCATTTTCTTTTTCATACATATATCAGGCACACGGGATTGGTATCATGCCGCTGCATGCGGTTTATACCAGAGAGGAGAACCTTAGATGGAACATTTAATCATTCCAAAAGATTATCATTCAGAATTAAATCTGCACGATACACAGATTGCAATCAAAACAGTAAAAGATTTTTTCCAGAACCTGCTTGCACTTCGTCTGAATCTGTCCCGCGTTTCGGCTCCACTTTTTGTTGATCCGTTATCCGGTCTCAATGACAACTTAAACGGTATTGAACGTCCGGTTACTTTCGATATCAAAGAGCAGAACGGGAAAGAGGCAGAGGTTGTACAGTCTCTCGCAAAATGGAAACGCTACGCTTTAAAGAAATACGGTTTCGACTACGGTGAAGGCCTGTATACCGATATGAATGCGATCCGCAGAGATGAAGACACGGATAACATCCACTCTATCTTTGTAGACCAGTGGGACTGGGAAAAAATCATCCATAAAGAGGATCGTAATATCGAGACATTAAAAGAAACAGTTACCACTGTTTATAACTGCCTGCGCAAGACAGAAAAATATATGGCGATCCAGTACGATTATATAGAAGAGATTCTTCCACATGATATCTTCTTTATCACGACTCAGGAATTAGAAGAAATGTTCCCTGACAACACACCAAAGGAACGTGAATATTATATTACAAAAACCAAGGGTGCCGTATGTATCATGAAGATCGGCGATACTTTGGAAAACGGAGAGCCTCACGACGGACGTGCTCCGGATTACGATGACTGGTCTTTAAACGCAGATATCGTTGTTTACTATCCGGTACTCGACATCGCACTTGAGATTTCCTCCATGGGTATCCGGGTTGACAAGAAAGCGCTTCTCTCCCAGCTCAAAAAAGCAGGCTGTGAAGAACGTGCAAAACTTCCTTTCCAGAAAGCAATCATCAACGAAGAGCTTCCTTATACAATCGGTGGTGGAATCGGACAGTCCCGTATCTGTATGTTCTTCCTTCGCAAGGCACATATTGGAGAGGTACAGTCTTCCCTGTGGCCGGAAGCTATCGCAAAAGAATGTGAAAAGAACGGCATTCAGCTTTTGTAACAGGAACGGGCATATGCTCCGCAGATATCCTGTCATCAACACTGATGCCTGATAAAAAACAGGTATGTTTCAAATGTCAGCAATGAGCTTTCCCTGCTCCCTGCTGACAAAAACATACCTGTTTTTTTCACCTTTCTGTTTTTTCAGTCCTGTGCGGTTTCCACTATCTTCCGGTCTTTTCAGTCCCGTGTGATTTCCACAATCTTCCGGTCTTTTCAATCCCGTCTGGTTCTCACTATCTCCCGTTTTTTTCTCCTGCTATGATTCCGTAATATTCCGGTCTTCTGTCCCGGAAAAGTCCCCATTCCAGTCGTTTTGCCCGAAGTTCATCCAGTTCATAGGTCTGGCTCAGAATTTCTTCTTTATCTCTGGAAGCGCTTAAGATCACCTCTCCTGTTTCATCCGTCAGAAATGAGGAACCATAAAATTCCAGTGCCGACTCCTGTCCGCCATTTTCCGCACATGGCTGCACTACTTCCCTGCCGATCCGGTTTGCGGCAATGGCAGGCATCAGATTTGCAGCCGCATGTCCCTGCATGCAGCGTCTCCAGTGCGGCATACTGTCACATTCTAAAATCGGTTCCGAGCCGATCGCTGTCGGGTAAAACAATAATTCTGCACCGAGCAGCGCCATCGCGCGCGCTGTCTCCGGGAACCACTGATCCCAGCAGATTCCAATACCGATGCAACCGTATTTTGTATCAAACACTTTAAATCCGGTATCTCCCGGTGTAAAATAAAATTTTTCCTGATAATAATGATCATCCGGGATGTGGGTTTTCCGATACACACCGAGGATCGTTCCATCTCCATCAATGCATGCGATCGAATTATAGAGGTTATTGACATCACGCTCATAAAAGCTGATTGGAAGCACCACGCCCAATTCTTTTGCAAGACGTACTCCCATTGCCACAGCTTCACTCTCCTCCACAGTTCTTGCATAGCTGTAAAAATCATATCTGCGCTGCTGGCAGAAATATTCCCGCTCAAAAAGTTCCGGCAGTAAAATGATATTTGCGCCTTCCGCGGCAGCTTTGCGGATCATTTGTTCTGCCTTTTGTAAGTTTTTCTTGTGCTCCAGGTCGCATTTCATCTGAATTGCGGCTGCTTTTATCTGTCTCATGCGTGTATCCTTTCTGTTCTTTTTATTTTTGCACAGTGAATTAATTCTCCTATATGGAAGGTTGTACAATAAATTCCCTATAAGGGAATTTGCTGTGTAATACAGTGGATGTTTCCACCGCCTGTCAATATGTCTCTTGCGTACACCGGTATGATTTTTCTGTCCGGGCAGAGTTTTGCCATAATCTGCTGTGCACGCAGGTCGCTTTCTTCGTTTTCTCCGCCAAATACAGGCATGACTACCGCATTGTTGGAAAAATAAAAGTTTACATAGGAGGCGGCGAGCCGTTCTCCGACTTCCCTGACATCTTCACCTTCCTCAAATTCGTATCCTTCGAGTTCTTCTTTGGTGATACAGACCGGAATATCCGGAATTGGAAGTTTGTGGATGATCAGCTTTCTGGCCTTTGCGTCCCGCACCGAACTTAGATACTCAAAACTCGCTTTCGACATCGCATACTGCGGATCATTCTGGTTATTGGTCCATGCAAGCACAACTTCACCTGGTCTTAGAAATGCACAGACATTGTCCACATGCTCGTTGGTCTCATCCTGATAGATCCCGCGTGGCAGCCATAAAACTTTCTCAACGCCAAGGTAACACTTTAACTGTTCTTCAATCTGCTCCTTTGTAAGCGATGGGTTTCTCCCCGCACTGAGCAGACAGGACTCCGTGACAAGCAATGTTCCCTCTCCGTCGCTGTGGATAGAACCGCCCTCTAACACAAACGGTTCGGCATCATAACAGTCAAACTCGAATTTTCTGCAGAAATTCCATGCAAACGCATTGTCTTTTTCATAAGAAGCATATAGTCCATCCACTTCACCGCCCCAGGCATTAAAAGACCAGTTTACACCGCGCACCTGTGAGTTTTTTACATCATCACCTGTCTGCGCCGTACCATTTCCTGCTGCTGTCAGGTCTGAAATCTTTCCATCCGTTCTGTTTACCAGAAAGGTCGGCGCAACATCCCGCGCCCAGGAATCATCGGTCTCCATCTCAAAGACAACCACCGGATGTAAGTTTTCTTCTTTTTTCAGACTTTCCGCAAATGCTTTTGCATGGTCAATCCCCTTTTTTCCGGCAGCGACATACACTGTCTCACTCGCGGCGATTGCACGGATCACAGCTGAAAACGCTGTTTCTGCTTCCTTCGCGCCATTTCTCCAGGAACCGGGACGCTCCGGCCAGATCATGATACATCCCTGATGCTGCTCAAACTCACCCGGCATGAAAAATCCGTCCTGTACCGGTGTTGTATCTTTTATCATCTTAGGACAGTCTGCCTTTGAAATCTTCATAACCAAACTCCTTTATCATCTCGACATCTCCATCTTCCCGTAAGACTGCAATTCCGGGCAGCGGCATCCCGTTAAATGTATTGTTTTTGACCATGGAATAAATTGCCATATCCTCAAAGACCAGACGGTCTCCCACCTGTTTTTTCTGTGCAAAGCTGTAATCACCGATCACATCCCCGGCAAGGCAGGTCATGGAAGAAAGCCGGCAGGTATGCGGCTTTTCGCCCGGCAGATAACCGTCTTTTAGCGGCGGTCTATATGGCATTTCAAGCACATCCGGCATGTGGCATGCCGCCGATGCATCCAGAATCAGGATATCCATTCCATTGTGTACGATATCCATAACCTCCGTGACAAGATAGCCCGCATTTAATGCGATCGCCTCACCCGGTTCCAGGTAGACCCGGACATTATATTTTCGCCTGATCTCACAGATTAACTTCTTTAGTTCATCCAACTGATAGTCTGCTCTTGTAATATGATGACCGCCGCCTAAGTTCAGCCATTTTACCTGTTTTAAATAACTGCCAAACTTCTCCTCAAACGCATGCCAGGTCGTGATCAGATCATCCGCATTCTGCTCGCAGAGTGTATGAAAATGTAATCCTTCGATTCCCTCCGGCAGTTGATCCGGAAATTCACTTTTAACCACACCAAGCCTTGACCCCGATCCGCATGGATCATAGATCTCATGCCCTTCCTGTGTGGAGCACTCCGGGTTCACGCGGATCCCGGCACTTGCAGTGCACTCCTGCTGCAAAAAATAGTGCTGATACTTTTCATACTGCGCAAAGGAATTAAAAATAACGTGATCGCAGATCTGCACCAGTTCTTCCATATCTTTTTCCTTATAAGCCGGTGCAAATACATGATTTTCCTTTCCCATCTCCTCTTTTCCAAGGCGCGCCTCAAAGATTCCGCTCGCCGTCGTTCCGCTGATATACTGCCCGATCAGCGGATACAGTGAAAACATGGAAAATGCCTTCTGTGCCAGAAGCACATGGCAGCCGGTTTCCTGTTCCAAATTCTGCAATATTTTTAAATTTTGTTTTAGCTTCTTTTCATCTACCACATAACACGGGGTAGGAATCTCCTGCCATTTCATGATAATTCTCCATTTCTGCAAAAATCCGCTGCGCAAAAGCTGACAAATTTAAAATTTTATCCAACCCGTTTCACACATATTCTTATTTTATGCCACCGTCTGCGGATTTTCGTCCACAACCCATGGCAGACCATACTGGTTTAACATATCCATAAACGGATCCGGATCAAACTCTTCAATATTGAATACACCGTCTTTGTCCCAGACTTTATCGACAACTAACGCTGCACCGATCATAGCCGGAACACCGGTCGTGTAGGAAATTGCCTGGGAACCGACTTCTTTGTAACATTCCTGATGGTCACAGACATTATAGATATAAATCGTCTTTTCTTTTCCGTCTTTTTTTCCCGTAAAGATACAGCCGATATTTGTTTTTCCAACCGTGCGTGGTCCTAAAGATGCCGGATCCGGAAGCAGTGCTTTTAAGAACTGGATTGGTACGATCTCCCTGCCCTCATACTCGATCGGTGATGTTGAGAGCATTCCGACATTTTCTAAACATTTCATATGTGTCAGATAGCTCTGTCCAAAGGTCATAAAGAAACGGATCCGCTTTACTCCAGGTACATTTTTTGCAAGGGACTCAATTTCCTCATGATGAAGCAGATACATGTCTTTCTCGCCAACCTGTGGGAAATTATATTCTCTTTTAATTTCCATTGGTTTTGTTTCTACCCAGTGGCCATTCTCCCAGTAAGAACCGTTTGCGGAAACCTCACGCAGGTTGATCTCCGGGTTAAAATTGGTTGCAAACGGATAGCCGTGGTCGCCGCCGTTACAGTCTAAGATATCAATCGTCTCGATCTCATCGAAATAATGTTTCAGGGCATAAGCGGTAAATACACTGGTCACTCCCGGATCAAACCCGCTTCCAAGCAATGCCGTAATTCCTGCCTCTTTGAATTTTTCACGGTATGCCCACTGCCAGGAATAGTCAAAATATGCTGTAAATCCCTCTTCTTTACAGCGTTTTTCATAGATGGCACGCCATTCTTTGTCATCCGTATCCTCCGGCTCATAATTTGCAGTATCGATATAGTCTACTTTGCATGCAAGGCAGGCATCCATAATTGTTAAATCCTGATATGGCAAAGCAACATTTAACACAGCATCCGGCTGATATTTTTTGATCAGGGCGATCAGTTCCTCCGTATTGTCCGCATCCACCTGTGCTGTTGTGATGACAGTGTCCGTTGTTTTTTCCAGTTTCTCTTTTAAGGCGTCACATTTCGATTTTGTTCTGCTCGCAATGCAGATCTCCGTAAAAGTTTTGCTGTTCTGGCAGCATTTGTGAATCGCAACTCCTGCAACTCCGCCACATCCGATAATTAATAATCTTCCCATTTTAATCTCCTTTCCTGCGCTGTCTTTTTGCGCATCTCAAGTTTGTGCCGGGGCACAAATCTTGCGTGTGAAAAAATAAATTTAAATTTAATTTTTATTATTTCTTACGTCCTTCTTCTTCCTCTAACATATCCTCCACATATCGCGGCAGCATAAATGCTCCCTTGTGCAGATTGGTGGTATAATACCAGGTTTTTATCTTCCGCTCTTTCCAGCGCTTTGCATCCAGATCATCGAGCGGATGATATTTCTTTGACGCAAACCCGAACAGCCAGTATCCGGAAGAACACGTTGGTATATGTGCCTGATACACGCGGCTGATTGGAAAGCTATGACTCGCTTTCCGGTGCATACCGCGGCAGGATTCCTCATCTTCATCGTAAAACGGACTTCCATGCTGATATACCATGATTCCGTCATCTTTTAAGGCACGGAAGCAGTTTCCGTAAAATTCCTTGGTAAACAGTCCTGCAGTATGTCCAAGCGGATCAATCGCATCGTTGATGATCAGATCATACTCGTCATGTTTCATCCGCAAAAATTTCAATCCATCCTCATAGTACACCGTCACGCGTTCATCCGATAACCCGCATGCATTGTCCGGAAAAAATTCCTTGCAGACCTCGACAAATACACGGTCCGGCTCCACGACATCGATCTGCTCTATCTCATCGTAATAGCCAAGCTCCCGTGCCACGCCGCCGTCACCGCCGCCGATGACTAACACCTTTTTCACATGCGGATGCACCGCCATCGGAACATGCACGATCATCTCATCATAGACAAACTCATCTTTTTCCGAAAAAACAATACTACCGTCGGAACTTAAAAAACGCCCAAACTCATCCGAATCAAACACATCGATCCGCTGAAACTCGGTCTGTAAACCAAATAACTGTTTCTGCACCTTGACCGACACCTTGACTTTTTCCGTGTGATAATCCGAAAACCAAAGTTCCATGATCTTCTCCCTTCTTTTGAAAAAATCTTCTTTTCACAGGAATCTTTATTTTTGCTGATCTATGCTGTTATTTCTTTGCAAGCACATTCAGATTTTCAACTTCCGGATCCTCCGTTCCCTGCATAGAGCATCCCTTTTCTTTTGCATAAACAATGTACTCAATGATCTCCGGCGTGATCATCTCACCCGGCGCTAAAATCGGAATTCCAGGCGGATAGCACATGACAAATTCACCGCAGATCCTTCCCGCTGTCTGACGAACCGGCAGGGATTCCTTTTGCGAATAAAATGCCACCTGCGGCGACACTAAAACCTTCGGATTAATATATTCCGTATTCAGCATTTTTGCCGGATCTTTCGAATACAGCCGTTTGATGTCTGCAAGTGCACCCACAAGCCGCTCAATGTCCTGTATCCGGTCACCGATGGAAATATAGGCAAGAATATTTGCGATATCTCCAAGCTCGATCTGAATATCATATTCATCCCGCAGCAGATCATAAACCTCAATGCCTGCAAGCCCGATATCTCTCGTATATACAGACAGTTTTGTCACATCAAAATCATAGACACTGCCACCGTTTACCATATCTTTGCCATACGCATAAAATCCACCGATAGAATTGATCTCATCCCTCGCGTACTCCGCCATCTGTGCCACTTTCGCAAAAGATTCCTTCCCTCGCAGGGCAAGGTTTCTCCGCGAAATATCAAGGCTCGACATCAGAAGATAAGATGCACTCGTCGTCTGCGTCAGATTGATGATCTGGCTGACATATTCCCAGTTCACACCCTTTCCGGTCAGAAGAAGAGAGCTCTGCGTCAGGCTTCCCCCCGACTTGTGCATGGAGACAGACGCCATATCCGCCCCGGCATCCATGGCACATACCGGAAGATTTTCCCCAAAATACAGATGCGTTCCGTGTGCCTCATCCACCAGCACCAGCATATGATGTTCATGCGCCACTCTCACGATAGACCGCAGATCCGAACAGATTCCATAGTAAGTCGGATTGTTGACTAAAACTGCTACTGCATCCGGGTTCTCTAAAATCGCACGTTCCACCTCTGACACCTGCATTCCCAGTGAAATGCCAAGTTTCACATCGACCTCCGGATTGACGTAAACCGGAATCGCTCCACAGAGCACCAGTGCATTAATCACACTCTTGTGCACATTTCGAGGCAAAATGATCTTATCCCCTGCCTTACAGCAGGAAAGCACCATTCCCTGAACGGAGGAAGTGGTTCCGCCAACCATAAAAAATGCATGTTCCGCGCGAAATGCCTCCGCGGCAAGCTCCTCCGCTTCCTTGATCACCGAAACCGGATGACAGAGATTGTCAAGCGGCTTCATGGAATTGACATCCAGACTCACACATTTTTCTCCCAACAGCTCTACCAGCTCCGGATTTCCCCTTCCTCTCTTATGTCCCGGCACATCAAACGGTACCACTCTTCGTTTTTTTAACTTTTCCAGTGCCTCATAAACCGGCGCACGCATCTGCTGCTCTTTGTCCATGACTAAAAAAATCCCCCTTGGCTTCCATAAAAATCTGCATGCTCTGCTTTTCATCAAATGTTTTTCCCTGACATTACCGTCAGGCTGAAAAACGCAAAAAAAGAACAGGCATCCATCACCTGTTCTTCTATCGTCGTTATCATCATAGTCATACTTTATGTAATCTATCTACATTCTGCAAAAACTATTTTCTCCAGAGTCCGCGTTGGCACCATCGCCAGCAAATATTTGCGTATACTACTCTTATTGACCGTTTCACAAGTGATATTGGATTCCGGGTATCATCCCCGTAATCAACTTATAAAATTTGAGCTTCTAACTCAATCAATAACGCGGCTTACACCGCAATCGGCAGTTGCCCCGCCTGTCCGTATGGGCTTAACCAATCTCTTGGTGGGCAAACAATAGATCCTTTTCCATCTATTGTAACGAATATTTGCATGAAAACAATTTTCGCATTCATGTGATTTGAAGTATAGCATACACACATGGCAAATGCAATAACGTATTCTGTAAAATTCTGGTATTTTCTTTTTTATTTCGTTTTAGGATATTTTTATTTTCTATTCAGGTTTGCAGCGATCTTACCGCGTCCACTCCCGGACCATCTGTATCTCCCGTCTGTACCCTTCATCATCGTTCGGTGTCTCTAAGATAAACGGTCTTCCTTCTAAAAGCGGGTGCAATGCAACGCGTCGCATCGCCTCTGCACCGATCTTTCCCTCACCGATCTTCGCATGACGGTCCTTGTGGGAGCCACAGTCGTTCATGCTGTCATTAAAGTGAACTGCCTTCAGCCGGTCGAGCCCGATCACACGGTCAAACTCATTTAACACATCGTCAAGGTCGTTTACAATGTCATAACCGCCATCCCACACATGGCAGGTATCGAGGCAGACTCCCATTTTATCGTTTAATTCCACACGGTCTAAGATTTCTCTTAACTCCTCAAACGTTCTTCCAACCTCAGTTCCTTTTCCCGCCATCGTCTCAAGTAAAACGGTCGTTGTCTGCTCCGGTTTCAAGGCTTCATTTAATGCTTCCGCAATCAATGCGATCCCTTTTTCCGCCCCTTGTCCCACATGGGCACCCGGATGAAAATTATAATAATTGTACGGTGTATACTCCATGCGTTTTAAGTCATCAAGCAGCATTTCCTTTGAAAAAGAACGGACATCCTCTTTTGCAGCGCAGAGGTTCATCGTATATGGCGCATGCGCAACAATCTTTCCAAATTCGTGCTCCTTTGCAAAATTTAAAAACTTTTCCACATCTTTTTCATCGATTTCTTTTGCCTTACCGCCACGCGGATTTCTTGTAAAAAAAGCAAAGGTATTGGCATCTAACGCCAGCGCTGCCTTTCCCATCGCCGCATATCCTTTGGATGCGGATAAATGATTTCCTATTAACATATCAATCCTCATTTCTGCACTGCGCTTCGCGCACCTTAATTTTGTGCACAATAATACTCCTGTCTGTATACGCGAATGCTCTTTTATTCTGCCCGGTTCTTCTCCACGATCGTGCCCGCTCTGTATGCCGCGAGCAGCTCCTCAAGATCATGGATCGACTCTTTTAAACTTTTTCCGATATCTGTATCGGCAACCGTTTTTCTCCGCACGACCTGCTGCACCAGAACCGTATGGGATACGATATCGCTTCCGTCCTGCACCGCTTTTTCTACCGATTCAAACGGTTCATGCGCCGCAAGCACCAGACCATAAGAATTATAAATCAGCGTATATCCGGCAATCCCCGTCTTTGGCTGATATGCCTTGGAAAAACCGCCGTCAATGATCAGAAGCTTTCCGTTACATTTGACCGGAGACTCTCCTTTTTTTGCCTCCACCGGAATATGACCGTTAATGATGTGCGCCTCCGCACCTTCAAGCCCGAATTCCTCTAAAATCCGGTTGACCACTTCCTCTTTTTCAAGCAGCCTGTAATAAGGATTTTTCGGCTCCTGATGCGTTTTTTTATCTGCAATAAAATAACGCTCAAACGTCGTCATCTTTGCCTTTCCAAACACCGGGGAATTCTGGTTTTCCCAGATAAACCATAAAATGTCCTGTCCCTTTTTCTTCTCCTTCGGGTCGATCGCATAATAGCCTTTTCGCGCGTAGCCCTCAAGCACATCATAAAGCTCTTTTCCGGCATATTCTTTTCCAAAAACGTTAACTCTGGTAAACGTGCCATCCTCATTCAGCGGCACGCATCCATGATAGAGAAGATTTCCATTATATACTTTGTAAAGACTTCCCTGTGTATACAAAAAACGCACATGACGCTGCAGTTTTTCACAGTTCACAAATGCAGTCACAAGACGCTCCATCACATCCGCCTCATCTTCTGAGAGACGATATGGATCTTCCCAGTCGATTGTCGGAAAACTGACATCCTTGAGCGGATACTCGGTTTCCTCCACACACACGGTCCCCTTTTCGATGTTGATCTTATCGAGAAGAAGTCTTTTCTCCATCTCAAATTCCGGGTGTTCTTTGATCAGCTGACCTTCCAGTTTAAACTGCATGATCGTGATCGCCTTATGCATTTTTTCATCTAAAAATGCATCGTGCACATCATATTCATCTTCCCGGTAATCCAGCTTAAAACAGTCACAGGAATCCTTATCATACCACTTCATCGCAAATCTTGCCAGCGGCACCAGATTAATCCCGTAACCGTCCTCTAACAGATCAAGGTTTCCATATTTTGCAGAAATGCGGATCACATTACAGATGCATGCCGCACTGCCCGACGCCGCTCCCATCCAGTACACATCGTGATTGCCCCACTGGATGTCCACAGAGTGATGCTCCATCAGTGTGTCCATGATCAGATTCGGATATGGTCCCCTGTCAAAAATATCCCCGACCACATGCAGATGATCCACAACAAGCCGGCGGATCAGATTACAGAACGCGATCACAAGCTCCGCCGCCCTTCCGGTGCGGATGACCGACCGGATAATTTCATTATAATATGCCTCCTGATCGGATATCTCCTGTCTGCCGGTCAAAAGTTCCTCAATCACATAGGCAAAGTCTTTTGGAAGTGCTTTCCGCACTTTTGACCTTGTATACTTGGAAGATGCATTTTTACAGATGCGGATCAGGCGGTATAAGGTGACTTTGTACCAGTCCTCCAAATTATCTTCCGTCTTTAACACCTGTTCCAACTTCTGTTCCGGGTAATAGATCAGCGTGGCGATCGCTTTTTTCTCCGCCGCGCTGATTGCATTGCCAAATTCATCCTCTATTTTCCGCTTGATGGCACCGGATCCATTTTTTAGCACATGTAAAAACTGGTCGTACTCCCCGTGCACATCTGTGATAAAATGTTCTGTTGCTTTTGGCAGGCTAAGAATCGCCTGTAAATTGATAATCTCTGTCGCCGCTGTGGCAATGGTCGGATACTGATTTGATAAACTTTTTAAATAACGCAGGTCGGTCTGCCCCATAGTATTCCTCATTTCTTTTTCACGTTCATTTGCTGCTTTTTTATCTTATCATAGGAAATGAGCGGGGGCAACCAACGTTAATTTATTGTCAATGCTCTACGCGATCGTAGCCTTGATCACATCCCCCATATCATAGAATCCCGCCGGTTTTCCGGACAGGAATTTTGCCGCCTGCACAGCGCCCTTTGCAAATACACTTCTGGAATATGCAGTATGCTTAAACTCGATCACCTCGTCAAGTCCTGCAAAGATCACCTCATGTTCTCCTACGATGCTGCCGCCACGCACTGCAGAGATACCGATCTCTGTTTTTTCTCTCTTTTTGCGCTCTTTGCTGCGGTCATAAGTATAGGTATATGCATTGTCAAGTGCCTCATTCATAGAATCGGCAAGTGCAAGTGCCGTACCGCTCGGCGCATCCAGTTTCTGGTTGTGGTGTTTTTCGACGATCTCCATATCAAAACCGGCCGGTGCTAAAATGGTTGCAGCCTGTTTTAACAGCTCCATTAACATATTGATTCCAAGCGACATGTTGGCAGATTTTAATACGGCAACTTTTTTCGATGCCCCGTCCACCTTTTTTAACTGCTCCTCAGAAAGTCCTGTCGTGCAGAGTACTACCGGGATCTGCTTGTCCACACTATATACCAAAAGATCATCCACTGCTTTTGCGTTGGAAAAATCAATGATCACATCCGCTGCCACATCACAGACAGAAATATTTGGAAATACCGGGTAATCGTTTTTGATGCCATCGTAGAGGTCAATTCCTGCCACGATCTCAATATCTGCATCTTCCTTGCAGATTCCTGTGATCACCTGTCCCATTTTTCCGTTGCATCCACTCATAATTGCTCTTATCATGTTGTTTTTCCTCTCTTTTCTTTATTTAAAGCAACACCGGAAACGCTGCAAACCAACATTTCCGGTGTTTTTTCAAATCTGGCTTTCCGTGTTCCACTGCCCCTTACGCCAGCTTGATCCCATAATTCTTCATTGCTTCCGCAAGTTTTGCAGCATTGGCATCTGTCATCTCTGTGAGCGGGGAACGAAGCGGTCCTGCCTCCATGCCCATCAGATTCAGCGCTTTCTTAACAGGGATCGGGTTCACTTCGGAGAACAGCGCCTCAATGAGCGGCTGTGCCTTTAGCTGGATCTCCATTGCTTTTTTCGTATCTCCGTCAAAGAATGCCATACACATATCATGTACATCCTTCGGTGCCACGTTTGACCATACGGAGATCACACCGATTGCTCCGATCGACATTAACGGTACTACGATTCCATCCTCGCCGGAATACAGATCAAGCTTTCCATCCGTTAAATACATGGTCTTTGCTGCCTGTGCAACATTTCCGGTTGCCTCTTTGATCGCAACGATGTTTTCAACATCATGGTACAGTTTTGCAGCTGTCTCCGGAAGGATATTGCATCCGGTACGGCTTGGAACATTGTACATGATAATAGGAAGTTTTACAGAATTTGCAATCTCTGTGTAGTAGCGGATCAGACCTCCCTGTGTTGCTTTGTTATAATATGGAGTTACGCAGAGCAGTCCATCCACGCCGGCTTTTTCCGCTTCTTCCGAAAGGTGGATTGCCTCTCTGGTACAGTTTGAACCGGTTCCTGCAACGACCGGAATACGGTGTTTTGCAAATTTAACAGCAGCTTTGATCACCTCTGCATGCTCTTCTGTCGTCAGCGTAGAGCTCTCACCTGTTGTACCTGCGATAATGATACAGTCCGTTCCCTGATTGATCTGATACTCGATCATCTGCTCTAATCTGTCATAATTTACTTCCTCATTGTTTTTCATTGGTGTTACGATTGCCACACCGGCTCCTTTAAAAATAGACATATTAATAATCCTCCTGCTTCCTGTATTATGATACGTTAGGATACACTGCTTTGTGCACACGGTATTTTATTTATTCATAGGACGTAATTTCCCTATGAATTAAAAAAACCGACTCTGATGAGCCGGTTCGTAAATTCTAATCATATGTATTACCCAGTATATGTCGAATCCGATAGCGCCCCATCTTTCTGCCATTTCAGCTTAAGATGACAGTCATAAGGTTCTTTACCTTATGCCCAGGAACATATCCGCAGCAAATATACTCCTTCGGCGTTCTTTCCTTTTATCCTCCATCCTCTGCTTCTGCCACATCCGGAAAACTACTCTTAAAGCACGCAACCTCTATCAAGCAATATGTATCTTTTAGCAATCATAGCACCATCTATTTCTACTGTCAATCCAATTCCTCTAAAAAATCAATTTTGCTGACGGATACTTCGTATGCAACCCTTTTTTCCGTCTGCGTCTCCGATAATTTTTTGACATATTCGCGGCTCTGGATCCTGCCCCAGATCTGCACATGTCCGCCCACATCAAAACCGGAGGCAAATCTTGCATTTCGTCCCCAGCAGATGCACGGAATGTAATCTGATTTTCCATAAGAGCGGTTCACAGCGATCAGAAGATCTGCGATCTCTCTTCCAAGCGGTGTTTTCCGGTAAATTGGCTCCTTACATACATAGCCGTCTAAAAAGATCTGGTTGCTCTTTACCTCATCATCAATCTCGTCTAAAAATTCCAGTTCTCTCACAAAAACGGAAAGTACAAGCCGGTTTTTCTTTTCCTCGTGCCGGTTGAATGAGCGGAACTGTCCTGTCACATAAATATTCTGTCCGACCATGTCCTCATTGACATCGATCAATCGTTCCGAAATCATCAATGGTATGTAATCCATATAATTGCTGAGACGGTTGACTGCCACGTCGACCATATAAAATCCCTCTCCGTACACTTCGTGGCTGAACCGGAAATCCGATACAATCTCCCCCACGATCGACACCTGGTTGTTTTCAAACATTTTATCTGCCATGAATATTCTCCCTTCCTTGCGGTCATACACCTATATATTTTTTTGTGCGTTTTTTCTTTTCGAACCGTTTCTGCCCGGTATGACCTGCCTGACATAATATTTTTACCATGTATCACATTCAAATTTTCATGGAACATGTCGATAAGAAAACGAATGTAATGACAACTTTTGTCAGGTTTTTGAATAAAAAAATATTGCAGAATCCCACAAATATGATAAAATATATAGGTTGGTTTTTTAACCTTATGTTACAGTTAATACATTTCACACAGGAAAGAGAGATTTTGTATATGAAAATGAAACGTGAAGATGTCCGTAATATTGCCATTATTGCACACGTTGACCACGGTAAAACAACACTGGTCGATGAGCTGCTAAAGCAGAGCGGCGTATTCCGCGCGAATCAGGAAGTTCAGGAACGTGTCATGGACTCTAATGATATCGAGAGAGAACGTGGTATCACGATCCTTTCAAAAAACACAGCCATTACCTATAAAGGTACAAAGATCAATGTCATCGATACTCCTGGTCATGCGGACTTTGGTGGTGAGGTTGAGCGTGTCCTTAAAATGGTAAACGGTGTTATCCTTGTCGTTGACGCATTCGAGGGTGTTATGCCTCAGACCAAATTCGTACTGATGAAAGCATTAGAACTTTCTCTTCCGGTTATCGTATGTTTAAATAAAGTAGACCGTCCGGAAGCCCGCCCGAACGAGGTTGTCGATGAAGTACTTGAGTTATTCATGGACTTAGACGCATCCGATGAGCAGTTAGACTGTCCGTTCCTGTTTGCATCTGCAAGAGACGGTTATGCCGTTCGCGAGATCGGAGATCTTGTAAATAACAAAAAAGATATGACACCTCTGTTTGAGACCATCATTGATTACATTCCGGCTCCAGAAGGTGATCCGGATGCAAACACACAGGTACTCATCAGTACCATCGATTACAACGAGTATGTCGGACGTATCGGTATCGGTAAAGTCGACAACGGATGCTTAAAAGTAAATCAGGAAGCTGTTGTGGTAAACCATCATGAACCGGACAAACAGAAAAAAGTCCGCATCAGCAAATTATATGAATTTGACGGCTTAAATAAAGTAGATGTCGCAGAAGCAAAGATCGGATCGATCGTAGCAATCTCCGGTATCGCAGATATCCACATCGGAGATACGATCTGTGCACCGGAAAATCCGGTTGCAATACCGTTCCAGAAGATTTCTGAGCCTACGCTTTCCATGAACTTCATGGTAAACGACAGCCCGCTCGCCGGACAGGAAGGTAAATTCATCACTTCCCGCCATTTAAGAGACCGTCTGTTCAAAGAATTAAATACCGATGTTTCTCTGCGTGTAGAAGAGACAGAGAGTCCGGACTGCTACAAAGTATCCGGCCGTGGTGAGCTTCACTTATCCGTTTTAGTTGAGAACATGCGCCGTGAAGGTTATGAGTTTGCAGTCAGCAAAGCAGAAGTTTTATACCACACAGACGAGAACGGCAAAAAGACAGAGCCTATGGAGATCGCTTACGTCGATGTCCCGGATGAGTTTACCGGTACTGTTATCGATAAATTAAGCCAGCGTAAAGGTGAGCTTGTCAATATGAAACCGATCACCGGCGGTTACACTCGTCTGGAGTTTAATATTCCATCCCGTGGTCTCATCGGTTACCGTGGAGATTTCATGACAGACACCAAAGGAAACGGTATCATCAATACCATTTTCAACGGCTATGCTCCTTACCGTGGTGAGATCGCATACCGTAAACTTGGTTCCCTGATCGCATTTGAATCCGGCGAATCCGTAACTTATGGTCTGTTCTCTGCCCAGGACCGCGGTACTTTATTTATCGGACCTGGCGAAAAAGTTTATGCCGGAATGGTCATCGGTTCCTGTGCAAGAGCTGAGGATATCGAGTTAAACGTATGTAAGAAAAAACATCTTACCAATACACGTTCTTCTTCTGCTGATGAAGCACTGACACTGGTTCCGCCAAAAGTTTTAAGCTTAGAGCAGGCGCTTGACTTCATCGATGTCGATGAGCTTCTTGAGGTAACACCGGAGAGCCTCCGTATCCGTAAGCGTATCTTAGACCCAACCTTACGCAAACGTGCTAATATGAAAAAATAATTTTTCACTAACAAAAAAGATGATTTGTACTCCCGCAGGTACGAATCATCTTTTTGTTTATGGCAGCACTTTTTCTCGCAATCTGTAATATCTATTATTTTCTCACGACTGTTCTTCCATATCGACATCGTAAAATGCACGGCTGTTCTTTCCGTTTTTCTTTACCTCATACATTGCATGATCCGCCGCCGCGATCACTTCTGTACTATTCTTTCCATCTTTCGGATACATCGCGATTCCAATACTCGATGCCAGATACTGCTCCCCACCGGCAATCTGATATGGTATTTTAAATGTATCTAAAATCTTCATTGCATAGGAATCTATCACTTCTGCCTGACCGCTTTGCACGATTGCAACAAATTCATCCCCCGCCAGCCGGTAAACCTCGAATATGTCATCCACCAGTGCTCCGGCACGCGCAGCCATTTCCTTAAGCACCGCATCTCCTTCGTTGTGTCCATAGACATCATTGACCCGCTTAAAATTATCCATATCGAACATGATCAGCCCAAACGGTTCTTTCTCCCTGATCCGGTACTGTAAATCTTCCATAAACACGCGCCGGTTCAAAAGCGCGGTCAGCGCATCATAGCGCGCCATAAAATTTAACTTTTTATTGAGTGAACTGATCGTGTCGTTCACTTTTCTTTTATGCATATTATCCCGGACCAGCCAGATGATAAACAGAACCATGATCCCACCGATCACAGATGTGATACGGATCACTTTTCCATACTGCTCCATAAAAGTTTCTTCGTGATTGATGATCTTTGCATCATCCGGTAACATGCTGCGCGAAATTCCAAAGCGCTTCATAACCGTCTCATCAAAGCAATATGTCATCGGTGAATCTGTTATGACATCCATATTCTCACATGGTTCACCATTTAAAATTTTAAGAGCCATCTCCCCGGCGATCTCGCCCATCTCTTCATGGGAAACGATCTCACCTCCAAGCAGTCCTTTCCCCATACCTATCGATATACCGGAAAACATGGGAATATGTGCCCGGCTGCTCAGCATCTGGACAGACTCTGCCGATGCATAAACATTTCCATCCTTATCATTACTGCATAAAATATATAAAAGAATCGTACTCTCATCGAAAGATTCTACGCTCTTAATCAGATCTTTCTGTGAAAATTCTGATGCATTGATATCACTAAACTCCAGATCCGGAAATTCATCTTTGTAAGAATAAAATTCCTTTCTTGCACTAAGCCCGGTTACCGTATTGTCAACAATTGCAACAATATGTGCTGCTTCCGGATATATCTTTTTGGCAAGTGCTATGGTATTTCCATAAGTCTGATTTTCTATGATTCCTGTTACATTGGGATTGTAATCCATCGCCAGCGCTTTTGAAACATTATTGACCCCTTCAAAAACAATCGGCGTATTCCCAAAAATTTTCCGATATACAAGCACAAAATTATACGCCGCATCATCCCCCACTATGATCACGTCATAGGCTGGCACCTGGCTTAAATAATAACTCAGGCTCTTGTAAAATAAATGTACATTTTCCGCCGTATCAACATTTTTGGTATCCATAAACTTATAGTCTATGGTCACATCATCTCCCAACGACTTTTTGATTCCCTCAATCTGCTGTGGAATCGTCTCCCATGCATAGGAATAGGAACTGATGAACAGCACACGTCCTCTTCCTGTTTCTTTTGCATTGACCGGAAAACTCCCCCCTATACATAGCAGCACAAAAAGAATTACTGCTAAAATGCAGCCTTTTTCTACTTTATGATTTTTCATATGTGTCCCCCGATTTTTATGCAGCATAACTTTCATTCTGTATGTTTATATTTTAATTTCTTCAAACTATAATCTAAATTTTCCACCCAATTGTATAAAAAGTCAACATAATTCATCATTTTTTGTCACTTTTTTCCAATTTTTCTTTCTGTTTTTTCTCCCGCTGTAAATAATTTTCCTTCATATCAAAAGTCCTCTTCCACTCTTTCGTTCCTTTCACTTTGTGCACTTCGGAACGGTTTTTATATAAAAACCGTGTCAGATTATAACAGTCCACCCAAATCTCATGCCCACTCTCCCTCCACTCCTCATCAAAGATCAGTTCGAGTCCGTAATGAAGATGTACAGTATCTATATTGTTGACATTTTCTTTTGTACTGTAACCGGTGTGCCCCATATAGCCGATCACATCCCCTGCCGTCACAAGATCTCCCTCTTTTAATTTTGCCTGATATGGGTAATCCTGACGCAGATGCGCATAATAATAATATCGCTTTTTATCCGGACTGCGGATTCCAACACGCCAGCCTCCGTACTGATTCCAGCCCAGAGCCTCCACATATCCTGTTTCAATGCAGATCACAGGCGTACCGATCTGTCCCATCATATCATGTCCTAAATGCTGTCTTTTATATCCATAGCTTCTCGACACGCCAAAATCATCATAATCACTGTACGGAAATCCCTTTGCGATCGGGGAGAATGCTTTCAGTCCATATTTTTTCACATAGGGACCACCCTCACTCTCCTGTATCTCATACTCGCCGACCAGACCGCCAAGCACCGCCGAATATGCCTCCTTATAATAGGAAAAATACTTGAGCTTCTCTGCCGCCTCATCAAATGTCAGCTCCTTATTTTTCACTTTCTCTGCCGCCTCATTCAGTTCTGACACTGCTGTCGCGCCAAACTCCCCGCCATTTTTCGCTGCCACATAAGAAAGTAAGTCGATCCAGTCGATATGCATTTCACTTCCATATGTGTCCACGTCACACTCATATGCCTTGCACAACGCCTCATAAGACACATTAAAATCCACCCACCGGATCGTCCCGTCCGATGTGGCAGTAACTGTTTTCCCCCCTGTTCCTGCCGTATTTTCCCATAAAATAAAAGCAGCCATAAGAAGGATGACTCCCTCTAAAATAATGGCTGCTTTAATACGCTGACACCAGGTTTTCTTACCAGTTGATAGCGTGTTCATGATGATATCCTCCCCTGCCATTCTTTTTATTATATGAGACAGGGATAAAAATAATCATGCATTTTTATTATTTACTTTCCTGGCACGCACTGCACATTCCATACAAAATTGAATTTTTGCACTGCAGTTTAAACCCGTGATCTTTTAAAATGTGCTCTGAGATTTCATCCATAAACTCACATTCCAGATGGATGATCTTCCCACATTTCACACACTGCAGATGCAGATGTTCCTCACAGTGGTGTCCTAATTCCACATACTGATATACCGCCTGATTGCCCTTTTCGGCAACGTATTTGATTACCGTGCCATCCTTTGCCAGCTTATCTAAATAACGGTAGATCGTCGTGATATTGACCTCACAGTCCTGCGCTTTCAGATAATGGTCGATATCCGCCACAGCGACTGTCCGGTCACTGTTCTTCTTTAAAAATTCCAAAATCTTTTTACGGCTGATCGTCGCATAACCACTTCCCGGCATATTCCTCGTCCCTTCCTGTTTCCTTTATTTAAAACACAATCCCACACACTCTTATGATAACACCCCAGAACACGCCAAGTCCATACAAAGCCGCAACAATACCAAGATTCTGCTTCCAGTCACGGTTTAAACGGAACAAAACCAAAAGTCCGACACCTGCATTCACAAGTAATCCTGCCATCATGGCACCTGCTCCGATAATGCCACTTAAATAAAGTTCTGTGATCACAACGGAGGACGCACAGTTTGGGATCAGTCCGACAAGTGCTGCTACTGCCTCACCCACAAGTGGCATTGCAGTAAAAAAGCCTGCAAGTGTATCTTCCCCGATGAACCCGATCACTACATTTAAAAGGAAAGAAATGATCAGAATATACGCAAAAATCTTTAAGGTATGTTTGAATGCAGACCGGAAAATGCCGTCCTCGCAGCTGCAGTGTTCTTCCTCACATACCACATGGATGTCCATTTCTTTTTCATGCTTTTTCATCACACCCACATATAAAAACTCCACAACAAGTCCGGAAATCATACCAATGATGACCTTAGCTGCAAGGATCTTAACGATCACGACAGGTGCAACCGCCTCTGAGATCATGATCGGAAGCATCTCATCGGAGGTCGATAAGAAAATCGCAAGCAGTGTTCCGACTGTGATCACATGTCCCGCATAGAGGCTTGACGCCGCTGCAGAAAAGCCACACTGTGGGATCACTCCAAGCAATGCACCCCAAACAGGGCCGCTTTTTCCAGCGCTCCTGATACGGTTCTTTGCCTTTCCTCCAGTCTTATGCTCTAACTCTTCCATCAAAAGGTATGTGATAAACAAAAACGGAAGTAATTTTACACTATCTAATAAAGTATCTAAAATAATATCTAACATATTGCGCCCCATTTCCTACATGACATGTATGTCGATTTCTTACATTTGCGACCAATTCGTATTTGCAATCAGTTTGTATTTGCAACTTGTTTGCATTTTTATTATACGCAGAAATATCAGAATGTCAAGCTTTTCCCGAAAGAGATTTTGATTCATAGGATGTAATTTCCTATGAATCAAAAAAATAGAGGCAAGCTCCATGCTCTGCCCCTGTTTTTCATCCATATTAATAAATTTTAGATATCATCTAAAGATTCTTTTATCTTATCCATGAATCCTTTTTTCTTTTTCGGCTTTTCTGCTGTACCAGTGCCCTCTGCTGACTTCTTTAATGTATTACCGGTAACTTCATCAAACTTACGCAATGCCTCTTTTGCTTCTGCATTTAAGGAAGCCGGAACCTGAACCACCAATGTAACATAATGGTCACCACGCACTGCTTTGTTTCGCAGAGACGGTACGCCTTTTCCCTTCAGGCGGATTCTTGTGTCTGTCTGTGTTCCTGCTTTTACCTCGTATAAGACGTCTCCATCCACGGTGTTGATACGCACCTCACCGCCTAATGCCGCCTGAGCAAAGGAAATCGGCACGGTAGAATAAATGTTCATATCCTGACGCTGGAAGATCGGATGACGTGATACAACTACCTCTACTAGCAGATCCCCACGCGGTCCGCCGTTGATACCCGGTTCCCCTTTTTCACGGATCCTTACACTCTGTCCATTGTCAATTCCCGCAGGGATCGATACCTGGATTTTCTTTTTATTTGAGATATATCCGGTTCCACGGCAATCCGGACATTTATCCTTGATCATCTTTCCGGAACCACCGCAGTCCGGACAGGTCTGTACATTCTGTACGGTTCCAAAGAAGGACTGCTGGGTAAATACGACTTTACCTTTACCACCACATTTCGGACAGGTCTCTGGTGTGGTTCCCGGTTTTGCACCGGTACCATGACACTTCTGGCACTCATCCTTTAAGACCATCTCGATCTCTTTCTCACAGCCAAATACAGCTTCCTCAAATGTAATACGGACACTGGTGCGCAGATTCTGTCCTTTCATCGGACCATCGTTGCCACGTCTTCTGGATCCGCCGCCAAAGAAATCTCCAAAAATATCTCCAAAGATATCTCCCATATCCATACCGGAGAAATCAAATCCTCCTGCTCCGCCGGCACCACCATCAAATGCTGCATGACCAAACTGATCGTACTGTTTTCTCTTTTCTGCATCACTGAGCACAGCATATGCTTCCTGCGCTTCCTTGAACTTTGCCTCCGCTTCCTTATCTCCAGGGTTCATATCCGGGTGATACTTTTTGGCAAGCACACGGAACGCTTTTTTGATCTCAGCATCTGTTGCCGTTTTACTCACGCCTAAGACTTCATAATAATCTCTCTTATCTGCCATAACGTTTTCCTCTCTCAAACTGCATACAGGGTTTCCGGGAAAACCCCCGGAAACCCCGTTGTATTTTTACTGTTTTGCGATGATTAAACTTCCTTGAAGTCTGCGTCTACGACATCATCATCTGCGGAAGATGCACCTGCCTGTGCGTTGCCGCCCATACCGCTCATATCAGGACCTGCACCAGCTGCTCCCTGCGCTGCCTGAGTCTGCTCATACATCTTTGCAAATACCTTCTGCGCACTCTCTGTCAGTTTTTCCTGCAGGGATTTCAGTTCTGTTACATCAGCGTCTGTCATCTCTTCTGCATTCTGGTGTGCGTCTAAGAATGCTTTTACTGCGTTCATATCAGTCTCTACTGCTGATTTATCAGCCGGATCAAGGTTTGCTCCAACCTGATCTAATGCCTGCTGTGTCTGGAATACGAAGGAATCAGCATCATTTCTTGCATCGATTGCCTCTTTTCTCTTCTTATCCTGTGCTTCGAACTCAGCAGCTTCTTTGACAGCCTTATCGATCTCATCATCAGACATATTAGAACCTGCTGTGATTGTGATGTGCTGCTCTTTTCCGGTTCCTAAATCTTTTGCAGATACATTTACGATACCGTTTGCATCGATATCGAATGTAACCTCAATCTGCGGAACACCACGACGTGCTGGCGGGATACCATCGAGACGGAACTGTCCAAGGGATTTGTTATCTCTTGCAAACTGTCTCTCACCCTGTACAACGTTGATATCTACTGCTGTCTGGTTATCTGCTGCCGTTGAGAAGATCTGGCTCTTCTTGGTAGGAATCGTTGTATTTCTCTCGATCAGTCTTGTTGCGATACCACCCATTGTCTCGATGGAAAGTGAAAGTGGTGTTACATCCAGAAGTAAGATCTCACCTGCACCTGCATCTCCTGCAAGTTTACCACCCTGGATAGATGCACCGATGGCAACACACTCATCCGGGTTCAATGTCTTACTTGGCTCTTTGCCTGTCAACTGTTTTACTTTATCCTGAACAGCCGGGATACGTGTAGAACCACCAACTAATAATACCTGACCAAGATCAGCATTGGTAAGTCCTGCATCTCTCATGGCGTTCTGAACCGGAATAGCTGTTTTTTCAACGAGATCATGTGTCAGTTCGTCGAATTTTGCTCTGGTTAAGTTCATATCAAAGTGTTTCGGTCCCTCAGCAGTTGCTGTGATGAACGGAAGGTTGATATTTGTGGTTGTTGCGGAAGAAAGTTCTTTCTTTGCTTTCTCAGCTGCTTCTTTTAATCTCTGAAGAGCCATCTTATCGGTAGAAAGATCTACACCTTCTGCTTTCTTGAACTCATCGATCATCCACTGTGTAATTCTGTTATCGAAATCATCACCACCAAGATGTGTATCACCATTTGTAGATAATACCTCGATGACACCGTCACCGATCTCAATGATGGAAACATCAAATGTACCACCACCAAGGTCATATACCATGATCTTCTGCTCTTTCTCGTTGTCAAGACCATAAGCTAAAGCTGCTGCTGTCGGCTCGTTGATGATACGTTTTACATCAAGGCCTGCGATTTTACCTGCATCTTTGGTTGCCTGACGCTGTGCATCGTTGAAGTAAGCCGGAACTGTAATAACAGCCTCTGTTACTTTCTCTCCTAAGTATCCTTCTGCATCTGCTTTTAACTTCTGTAAGATCATTGCAGAAATCTGCTGTGGAGAATACTGTTTGTCATCGATTGCTACTTTATAATCAGTACCCATATGTCTCTTGATAGAAGATATGGTTTTTTCTGCGTTTGTAACAGCCTGACGTTTTGCAGGCTCACCAACTAATCTCTCACCTGTTTTTGTAAATGCAACGATAGATGGTGTTGTTCTTGCACCTTCCTGATTTGCGATAACGGTAGGTTTTCCACCTTCCATAACAGCTACACAGCTGTTTGTCGTACCTAAGTCAATACCAATGATTTTACTCATAATGATTTCCTCCTCATCTAATATCTATGGAATAATTAGTTTGCTACTTTTACCATACTGTGTCTTACCACAGTATCTCTGTACATATATCCCTTCTGGAGTTCTTCTGCTACTACATTCTCTCCTAAGGTTTCATCCTCCACATGCATGACTGCATTGTGGAAATTCGGATCAAATTCAGCACCGACCGCCTCGATCGGTTTTACGCCTGCTTCCTCTAATACGGTAAGCATCTGGCGGTAGATCTTATCCATTCCGACAACAAAAGCATCTTCTTTGTTATCTTCCGGAACTGCTGCAAGACCACGCTCAAAGTTATCAATGACCGGCAGGATCTTTTCTACGATTGTTTTTGCTCCCATATCGTACATCTGTGATTTTTCTTTCTCTGTACGCTTACGGAAGTTATCAAACTCTGCCATCTGTCTTTTTACCTTATCGGTAAGCTCCTCGATCTGCTCATCCTTTTTGTCTTTCTTCTTTTTGAAAAAAGATTTCTTTTTATCAGGATCTTCGGAATCCGCTTCGGAAGCTTCTGCATCAGCGTTCTCTGCTGTTTCGGCTGTTTCTTCCGTGGATGTCACGTTTTCATCCTCTTTGGTCTCGGAAACATTTTCCTCTGTGGAAGATTCCATTGCTTCGTCTAATACCTCTTCATTCATCTCTGACATCTATGAACCACCTTTCTATGTCTGTTCCTTATCCTTGTTTAAAATTCCGTCTAAAGAATTCTTCAAGGTTTTCAGGTTATCCATTACTTTCTCATAATCCATTCGTTTCGGTCCGACAATTCCTATCGTTCCCCGAACACCTTCGCCCAATTCGTATGTTGCTGTCACAACACTGCAGTCCTTCATGGTCTGTATCGGGCTTTCATTTCCTATATAAACCTGAATTCCTGTATTATCATCATCTAACAGGTTTTCAGTTACAAGGCTTGCTAACTGCTGTTTCTCCTCAAATGTGGAGATCAGCTCACTTGCTTTCTCCGAGTCACTTAACTCCGGATATTTAAAGAAATTGGTTGCTCCACTTGTATAAATGCGGATATCTTCATCCTGTCCCATCGTCTCTGCCACGGTATCAAGCACATCACTGATGATATCACTGTGGATGCCCGCCTGCTCTTTTAACTTTGCGATGGTTCCAAGGTTGATCTCCTGTAATGCAAGACCGTTTAAATTCGCATTTAACAGGAAATTCAGTTTTAACATTGTCTCATTGTCGATTGGCTCACTGACCGGAATAATTTTATTCTTGACCAGATTGCCTTCGGTAACGATCGTTGCTAAAATCTGTTCTTCATTCATATTCGATAACTGGATGAACTTTACTTTATTCTTATGAAACGTCGGTGCTGTGACCATCGTCGCATAATTGGTATTGTTCGCCAGTATCTTTGCCACCTGCTGCAGCACCTGATCCACCTTCTCCGTGTGTTCGATGACGAAATTCTTCATCTCATTCACTTCACGGTCTTTCTCTTCCATCAGATGATCCACATAAAAGCGGTATCCTTTGTCGGAAGGGATCCTGCCGGCCGAAGTATGCGGCTGTAAAATGTATCCAAGTTCTTCCAGGTCTGCCATCTCATTACGGATTGTCGCAGAGCTCAGATTCAAATCGGTATACTTGGATATTGTTCGTGATCCAACCGGTTCGCCTGTCTCTAAATAGTTGCGGATGATTGCATCAAGAATTTTCGTTTTTCGTTCGTCTAATTCGAATTCCTCGTCCATTCTCTTCTCCATCTCCATACTCTGTAACTTTCTGTAAGAATCCGGCATCTGCCTCTGATCTCAGTTACCTTTTTCTATCTGTTAGCACTCATTATTATGGAGTGCTAACATCTATGTACTTAAAATAGCACCATCATATTCTTTTGTCAACACTAATTTTTATAATTTCTGCGGTTTTATATTTTTTTTATAATTTTCCTGTTTAGACCTTTTTCTTCTTATATATATGAGGATCAGACCAATCAGAACACTAACCGTAACAACCACCATATAACGTACCAGATGTTTTCCTGCATCCAGTCCCATGCATTCCATGATCTTTTTATACCAGAAATATACCAGCATATGTAAAAGGAAAATTTCCGTCGAGAGCTCACGCATTATTTTTGCGGTCACATCCATTCTCTCACTCACCGGAAAAAAGGCTGCAGCCAGGAAAAGATTTGCAGTGACAAGCGGTGTCATAAGATACATATCATGCGATGACTCGCCGATCTTCTGTGTGACGATCCATTCTTCTAACATCATCAGCACAAGAAAAAATACCGTATACCATCCATACGCACTTTTTCGGATCCGGTCTGCCTTTACACGGAAGAGATATCCCATCGTCACAAACGGAAAACCGAAAAATAAACCATTTCTTGCCGTAGCAAATACAGAAAGATACAATTTAATCTCATTTGCAGCAGGCAAGACCGAGTCAAATGCATGACGGTAAGTATTGTGAGAAACCCCAGCCAGATACAATAACACAGCAGCTGCAACGATTCCTTTCACCTTCCACTGAAAACGTGTTACCAGCAGATACAAAAGTAACACCGCCACGACGGTCGCAGGCAGATACCAGAGCTGTATGTAAGATCCTATCAGAAAGAATCTTCTTGCGAGTTCTAACAGGTTTCCGGCAGCACTTCTTTTTTTCTCCCAGAAACGTTCAATGATTGGTATCAGGTATAACAGACTCCACCATACATACATCTTTATAATATGGAAAAGATATTTTCTTACTTTGCCTTTATCTGTTATTTTTTCCCCGATAAAATAACCTGTACATACAAAAAAGAACGGAACTGCCATACGGCAGATCACCTGCTGAAATTCGTGTGAAAATACCGGTGCAGCCTCCTCAAACGGAGGAATATGAATGGCAGCAACCAAAAATGCTGCCACAAATTTTGAGAAATCAAGTGCCCTGTATTCCTTTTTTTCCGATAGATATATCGTAGACATCCCAGATCCTTTCCTTATTCTGCTCTATTCCATTTCTTTTTTTCTTTCCGGTCCGATATCTGAAAATAACAATCCCGATCACCGACAGGATTCCAATCCCGCTCAAAACAGCACCTGTTTTTAAATACGGCGTACAGTAATAAAATTCGATCTGATGTGTTCCCTCCGGCACATCAACTGCCATGTACATGGTATCTGCTTTTAAGATTTCCGTTTCCGCACCATCTATGTATGCCCTCCAGCCACTGCTGTACGGAATTGTCATGCAGAGCAGTCTCTCCTTAGCGTTTTCTAATGTTCCTGAAATACAATTTGTATCCACGACAACATTTTTTAAAACATCCTGCTTTAAATTTTTCGTCCAGTCATCGGTCTGTTCCATTGGCTGACAGATGATCTGCATATCATCAAACTGATATGTTCCTTTTTCATGAAATGTCAATGTGATCTCATCTGCTTTTTCATCACGGTATCCTGCATTGATCAGATAGTCATCCACACCACTGTAAAAATTATTCTTCTTTGTCAGAAACGTGATCATTTTCGTGATCTTTCCACAGGTCACATCAATGTGCAGACGGCTCTTCGACTGTGTTAACGTCTTTCCCTCCTCCGAAAACTGAAGCCCTTTTAATATGAAGTAAGTTTCACTCTCCGGTATTCCCTCAAAGGAAAGTGTGACCGACGCTTTCTTTTCCGTCGCAGTAAATCCCTGATCCGTCAGTTCCACATTGTGCATATCCGTGATCGTGTAGGAAATATCCTGATCCATAAACTCTGGTTTCGTTTTCGTGCCGGCTAACGCAGACGGGATCTTCTCATCCTCCACGACAATCCCCTGTAACAGTGCCTGCTGTTTTTTCGTCACATCCAGTTCTTCATAAGTGCTCCGTGGAATCACCGCATCACTTGCAAATCCAAGCGGCAGTACCGAATCATTTTCATAAGCATCGCATTTTACCTCATACTGTCCCCCGGCGCCTAATGTTCCACGGTTGATGCAGACGTTATAACCATACGGGCGCAGTCCGCTGTTTCTGGACGGCACCACATAATAACGCACGCCGGAAAGCACCTCCAACATCGTGCGCGCATCAAATCCGGAATAACAGAAATCCCTGGTCTGATTGATGTACATTTCTCTTTGAAACTGGTTGATATCCGGGTTTGCAAGACTGAAATAATAGGAGGTACCATTGATTCCAAGCTGCATCGCCGTGTTTTTCCACTCCTCAGACTGCAGGGACTCATAGCGGTATGTCGTATCTTTCGCATGATTTTTCACAAGACTACCCGCAGCATCTTTTGTCAGCATGGAAAGTGCCTCCCCCTGCGTGGCAAATTCTTCCACATAACTGCCCGCCTGTGGCGCATATTCTGCCCATCCCTGATAGATCAGTTCAAGCATCACCACCACTAACAATGCCGCCTTAAAAACAAATTTTTCTTTCGTCTTTTTCCCGGTTCCGACAATGAAAACTAACAGCACGGAAAATAATAATAATGCCACTAATACATACTGTTTCTGATGCTTTCCAAGCACCTCCAAGCACAGGAAGATATAGGTGATCCCCGCCCAGAACAGTGCAATTTTTTTCTTAAAATGCATCTCCATCATCTGAGGATACATTTTTACCGCGATAAAAGACACAAGCATGGAGTATGCCCACATATAGCGGTTGACCACATAACTGCCTCCATTTAACATTTTTCCGGCAAACGGGAACAACAGCAACAGTGTCATAAGTACAAATCCGGCACGCAGCCCCCTGTTTTTTTTGCCGCCAAAGAGAAGTAACAACACCGCTAAGAGGACGATTCCCGTATATCCAAGTTCACTCCAGTAGGTCGAACCTCCGATCAGAAAGCCATACAGTAATTTCCGGTAATAGGATAACGGATACATTATCGAAAACGTATGCTGCGCTCCTGCCCTTCCCGTAGACAGTGTCATGGCAACAACCGGGAGTAATATGACAGAAACAGATGCCAGTGTCACCAGTGAGTATGCCACAAAACGCCATACCCAGTACCATACCGTCTTTAAAACCGGTTTTCCAAATAACATCAGATAACGAAGCAGAGCATAGATGGCAACAAAGATACAGATCATGTATGTAAAATAAAAACTGCTGACCGTCGCTACCGCAAGCATCCCCATATATAACCATGGTTTCTGTTTTTTATAAATTTTATCCACCCCGACCAGAATCAGCGGCAGGTAGATCATCGGATTTAAAAAATACGGATGCCGCACCGCAATAATAACCCAGAAACAGAAATCGTACACCATTGCTCCAAGCAGTGTAGAATATGGTTTCTGTCCATGGTATCTGCAGTATGCAGAAAACGCGAGACCTGCAAGATATATTCTCACCAGAACCATCGTATTGTAAAAGAGTTCCATATATTTTTCATCCGGCACGAACACCGATAAAAGATTGAGCGGATCGCCAATGACATAATAATGAAGTGTCGTCAATACATCTGATCCAAGTCCAATCTGCATATCCCAGAGAGGGACTGAGACCTTATGTTCCGTGACCAGCGTATCCAGGATCGATAACAGCCAGGAACGGTAATAAAGCAGCGCATTGAAATGCTGCTGCAAACCGTCCGGAACCCATATAAAACTCTTTTTATTTATGATAAATACGGAGAACACTGCCCCCGCAATGATTGCAAAACAAACGGTATATGCCAGAAAGAACCAGACTTTTTTACTGACATTTTCCTCTTTATTCCTTAGGAATCTCATTTTTTAATCCTCACATACAAAGGGACCAAAGCCCCTCGTCTTTAGTCCCCCCTTTCTCTTACATATGAAATCCATATTTCAAAAAATTGTATAACCTGTCAGTCTGCCACTGAAAATTACGCGCACCAAAACTTGCAAACCCTGCCATCCACACCAGTGTTATAACAAAATACCACGGTTTTTTTCTGACACGATCTTTCATTTTTCCAAATGCATAGACCATGGACTGGTCTTTCTTCGCAAGGAAAAACAGAAAAACAAATGTCGGCATCGCCATAAGCGGCGCTAAGTGCCTTCCCCAGTCAACATGTATCACAAACATCGGTATAAAACAGAGATTTACCAGAGCCGCGTATAAATATGGTGTCTGTATCAATTTTACTTTTTTCTGTTTTAAGTCTGAAAAAACATCTTTCCAGACTAACAGATATAAAATAAGCAGCGGTGACATCAACACAAGAATCAGAAGCAGACGCCTGATGGGATCCTCATTGCCATGGAAAAACACAGATGTCACTTCGTCTAACTGATATTTCATGCTTCCAAAATATTCCAGTTGGATTGCAAAATCTGATACTTCTAAATTGGTGCGGGACTTGATAAAAGCAACCGTATTCTCTACACTGTCAAAATTGATCTTTGTAAAAAACTGGAAATAGACCGCTGCAAAAACCTCGACTGCACCGGACAATACCACCCCAAAAAATTCTTTTTTGTGCAGTTTGTTCTCCGCAAATGCATCATAGCATAGCACCGTGAACGTCAGTGGATAATATAAAAAAGCATACCCCTGATGGATTGCAAGTCCCACGACTCCCAATATCGTAATAAGCATCGCTTTTATAGCAAAATTCTTTAACCGCAGTGCTGCTAACACCGTCAGAAGTGTGATCAAAAGCATATAGACATCCAGCCGTCCCAAATTATCTTCATTCCATACATAGGCAATCGAAAACGGAGCTACCATATACGCTACCACAACTCCATAAATGATATCCCTATGTTCCGGATCTGCTGCCAGCGATAACCGTATCAACTGCCCCAGCACGATCGCCAGCACCAGAATCGTCAACATAATACCGATTCCTACATATTTATATGCCACAGTGACATCCAGATAATCTCCATAAAAGAGTTTATATATACTTCCAATCAAAAGTCTTGAACCATTTCCCATGGAATAATCCATGGCATCCCATGCACTGGACCATGTATCCAGATCTAATGCTCTGGTTGATAAAAAGCGGATCAGAAAAGCAATAAAAATCATCGTTTCATAGGAAACCCGATTCCATATTTTCGCAATCTTATGTGTCATGTAAAACTCCTATTCCTGCATTTTAACCACAATGATGCCATTGATATATTCTACACACCCTTTTAGCGGATAAACAGACATATTTTTATATTCATCTGTTTCCACGATCTCCATCATCTCGTCGTAAGACGCCTGTTCCATCTGGACTCCAAAACAATAATTCCAGATAATAGTGTAATGGTAAGAATCATTCAGAAATGAGTCATTGCTGATTCCCATAATGCTCGGCATCATAATCTGGAGATTCTCTGTTGCACAATTATAATCACCCATGATAACGACCTTATCATGCTGGTTCTGAAACTCATCCATCTGCTCGATACGCTGCAAAACATCCTCTGCGATAGAAATGGATTTATGATAGCTCAGATTCATATTAAAATATGCAATGTTACAGTTAATCACATTATAATACACCAGTCCACAAAGCACAAAAATACCGCATCCCTTCAGTATCTTTGAGATCCAGGTTTTCCAGTCTAACTGCAACAACATAATGATCATAAGCAGATAGATCAGGCAGACAGCCATTTCCATCAGCGTATAATACTGCACGTCCGGTGAAGTAAAGTTGATAAAGTATGCTCCAACCGGGATCAGGCAGACAGCTGCAATGGAGGCTAACATTGACATTTTTTTCTTATAAACCTGATTGCGTACTAAAAGATATATTAAGATCAGTCCGATCAGCAACAATGCCGCTGCATTTAATAAGGAATAAACGTGTTTTTCCACACCATGTTCCATACCAAGGATCAGTCTGAAATGATACAGCGTCTTTTGCAGTGCCGCCTTATACTGCCCTAATGACATGATCCCCAAAGCACCGATTCCCTGATAACCTGGCAGTGTAATATTATAACGGATCAATGTGATCTTTAAAATAACCGCATACAGTACCGCTCCGCCGACCAGCATTCCAAGATATTTTAAATCTTTTCTTACTGCTTCTAAGAAGTCAAGTTTCTCAATGACAAACTGCCGGATAATATAAAGCAATACCAACACGATTGCCACCGTTGCATATGCCTGATAAATCCCCATTGCAAATGCAAGACAGACCATTCCTGCTATCGTTCCCCACTTTTTGACACACCAAGTCAGATAAACTGCAAGCGTAGCCAGCAAAAATGCGAGTAGATACGCATCTGCCGTATACATATAAGCAAAAGAAGACACAACGGTCGGGAAGGACACAAAAATTGCCGCACAAAGCACGATCATTCCCTTATTTTTTATTTCAAACATTTCAGTGAGTAAAATAACAACGATACTGATATAAAAAAGAGAAAATGCACCGTTGACCCACGGAAGATCAAACATCGAAGTAATCAGTCCTGCATACCCTAAGAACCAGCGTCCCAGGGTATAGGTAGAACCGACTCCCGTAAAATTATAAATACTGTCCCATATAGGAAGAAAATTAAAGAAACGATAGGCATGTGCCAAAAGTCCAACGATCCATGTTGTTATAAATCCGACCATCCATTCTTCTTTCAACACAATTTTCTTTTTTCCGATTGTAAATGTTTTCATTATCTCCTACCAATTAAACTTCTCTGCGAAATAAGCATCCAGATCCTCGATCTTAATACGCTCCTGCTCCATGGTATCACGATCACGAACCGTTACCGCACCGTCATTTTCAGATTCGAAATCGTAAGTTACGCAGAACGGAGTACCGATCTCATCCTGTCTTCTGTAACGTTTTCCGATATTTCCTCTGTCATCAAATTCACAGTTGTATTTGTGTGAAAGCTGTGCAAATACCTTTTCTGCGCCTTCATTTAACTTCTTGGATAATGGAAGCACACCGATCTTAACCGGAGCTAAAGCCGGGTGGAAATGAAGAACTGTTCTCATATCCGGTTTTTCTTCGGTTCCGATATTCTCCTCATCGTAAGCAGCACATAAGAATGCTAAAACAACACGGTCTGCACCGAGTGAAGGCTCGATGACATACGGAAGATATCTTTCATTCTTCTCATCATCAAAATAAGTAAGATCCTGACCGGAAGTCTCCTGATGGCGTCCAAGGTCATAATCAGTTCTGTCAGCGATACCCCAGAGCTCGCCCCATCCGAACGGGAATAAGAACTCGATATCGGTTGTTCCCTTGCTGTAAAATGCAAGTTCAGCCGGATCATGGTCACGCAGACGCATCTCATCCTCTTTGATTCCAAGGGAGATCAGCCAGTCACGACAGAAGCCTCTCCAGTACTGGAACCACTCTAAATCAGTGCCAGGCTCACAGAAAAACTCAAGCTCCATCTGCTCAAACTCTCTGGTACGGAATGTAAAGTTACCCGGTGTGATCTCGTTACGGAAAGATTTTCCGACCTGTCCGATACCGAACGGGATCTTTTTGCGGGATGTTCTCTGTACATTTTTAAAGTTAACGAAAATACCCTGTGCTGTCTCTGGTCTTAAGTATACGGTATTTTTTGCATCTTCAGTAACACCCTGGAATGTCTTAAACATCAGGTTAAACTGACGGATATCTGTAAAGTTATGTTTGCCGCAGGTCGGACATGGAACCTGATTTTCTTCGATGAAATCACGCATCTCTTCCTGTGTCCAGCCGTCTACGGAACTCTTTAACTCAATTTTTTTCTCTTCCGCAAAATCCTCGATGATCTTGTCTGCACGGAAACGCTCGTGACATTCTTTACAATCCATTAAAGGATCAGAAAATCCTCCAAGATGTCCGGATGCAACCCATGTCTGCGGGTTCATTAAGATCGCACAGTCCACACCAACATTGTATGGGTTCTCCTGAATAAATTTCTGCCACCATGCTCTTTTTACATTGTTCTTTAACTCAACGCCGAGATTACCATAATCCCATGTATTTGCAAGACCGCCGTAAATCTCAGATCCCGGATAAACGAATCCTCTTGATTTTGCCAGTGCTACAATTTTGTCCATTGATTTTTCCATAAATAATTCCTCACCTTTCTATAAAATGGCAGTAAACTGCCTCTTTTGTATGCTTACTTATAAATAATGTATGTGTAGACATCTGTTTCAAATGCCCCATCATCTTTTACATAAGTTGTATCGTCATTGACGTCTGTGTCAGACACCTCTGTTGACCCGCCAATACTCTCTGTTCCATCAGCGATATTTTCATCTGAATCACTCTCATCGGCTGTACTGCCACTGTTTAAACTGTAACCATCCCGGATGGACACACTGTCTGTTCCGGTCAGTTTTACATTCTCACTTGAAACATAGCAGATTGTACCGTCTACTTTCACATCTCTGTTTGCCTTGATGATGACTACTTTTAAATCTTCTCCGGAGTAAATTTCCTCCTTTGTGGCGGTTCCTGTCACCTTTCCATCTTCCACACTGACAAAATCTGTCTTGAAATCATATCCTGCTGCGAGTGCCTTAACAACTTTTCCCTCATAGAGTTCAATGCCATTAAATCCTGTGTAATCTTCCGGCGTCTTATACTTCATCTTAAGTGTTGCCGTACCGTCCTTCACAGACAGATTTTCCAGTTTGACCGCACTCTTTCCATGCTCCCCGGTATATGTGGAAACGGCATCCGTCACATAATCCTTTAACTCCGTTTCATCATAATAATCTTTGTCTAACGTTTCAACATCCACCGAAAGCACGGTTCCGTTTTTCTGTACATACACCGTATCCGTATCCGCATCCAGAGATTTTCCACATCCAGCCAGCATCGAAATGCCAATCAGTACGCTGATACCTGCCATACATGCTTTTCTCATTTTTATAATTCTCCATTCGTCTTACATATCCAATGTTTTACATTATACTATTTCCCATTCCCGATTTCAACCAGTAAATAGTCCCTCCAACATTTTCAGCGTCTGAAACGAATGATCCAGATAAACTGCACGGTAACTTTTCATGATCGCCAGCAGCTGTCTTAACACACTGTCACTGACGGAAAAAGTATACAGTTTTTCCACCCTTGCCGAAATGATGTACTGCATTGTGTAAAGCGTCGACTCTTCCAGTAAAAACCTGCCGGATTCCTCCGGTGACGGATCCTTTTTTTCACACGTTTCACAGATACATCCGCCACGCCTTGTCATAAACCAGCGCAAATTTTCTTTTTCCCCACATCTGACACAGGAAAAAACGTTTGGCGCCTCGCCGTTGACAGCCATCGCCTTCAGTTCAAAAATAAAGCGGACCAGCCTCTTATCATAGGCAGCGCTCGTCAATGCCCTGAGTGACTGATAAAGCAGCTTTAACATTTCCCGTTCATCATTGTTTTCCTGACAGTAATAATCGGCAAATTCCAGAAAATAACACCCATAATATGTAGCTTCAAGTTCTTCCTGAACTTCCCTGAAATAGTTCTGAATGGATGCCCTGACTACGGTGTAGGAACTTCTTCCCTCAAACATTTCAAATTCTCCAAAGGAAAACGGGGTTGCCGCAGCAACAAGTGCACTGTTTGGTCTTCTTGCACCCTTTGCAAATGCGGTGATCTTGCCCCGTTCCTTTGTCAGCAGCGTGATTCTTCTGTCATAATCGCCAATCGGCATTACCTTTAAGACCATCCCGGTCACTACGATATTCTGTCCCATCCGGTCTGTTCTCCCATCCTCTCCCTGTGGTATCAAAGCTGCCTTCGTGCGACTCTTTGTATTTTAAATAATCAGTTACTCTTCCTGTTATCATAAAATTGCTCCAGGCTTCATCCATGGTCTCATCCTCCCATCATCCATCACTTGATAATGTTAGGATTTCCGCAGACAGCTTCGCTTATACCAGCAAAAAAATGGTAAGTTTAGATCTCATCCTTGTTATAACCAAAATTCTTCATCATGGAATCGCTGTCACGCCAGTCTTTTTTAACTTTTACCCAAAGTTTTAAATTGACCTGTTCCTCTAACAGTCGTTCGATCTCATAACGTGCGTTTGAACCGATCTTTTTTAACATTGCCCCGCCTTTTCCAATCACGATGCCCTTATGGGAATCCCTCTCGCAGACGATTGTCGCCTCAATGTCCATGATGTTCTGTCCTTTCCGCTGTTTCATGCGGTCAATGCAGACAGCGATTCCGTGCGGGATCTCATCATCCAATGCATGAAGTGCCTTTTCACGGATGATCTCCGCAACGATCGCGCGCTCCGGCTGGTCTGTGATTGTGTCCTCATCATAAAACTGCGGTCCGTACGGCAGATATTTAAAGATCATGTCAAGTACGGTATCGAGATTCTGTGCGCGCAGGGCGGACGCCGGAACGATCTCGGCAAAATCATATACTTTGCGGTAAGTATCGATAAATTCCAGTATCTTGTCACGGCTGACCGTATCCACCTTATTGATGACAAGAATCACAGGTGTTTTTGTCTTTTTTAACTGCTCGATGATATGCTGTTCCCCTGCTCCGATAAAGTTCGACGGCTCTACTAACCAGAGGATCACATCCACTTCATTTAAAGTGTGTTCTGCAGTGTTAACCATATATTCACCCAGCTTGTTTTTTGCCTTATGGATTCCCGGCGTGTCCAAAAATACGATCTGTCCGCGTTCCATATCCGTATAGACAGTCTGGATACGGTTTCTGGTGGTCTGCGGTTTATTGGATGTGATTGCGATCTTCTGACCAATCAGATGATTCATTAAAGTTGATTTTCCAACGTTTGGTCTGCCGATAATTGTGACAAATCCCGATTTAAAATTTTCTTTCATTCGTACTCCATTTCCAAATTATTCATATAAATTTTTCAGCTGCATAAACATGTCGCTCTGACTCTTTAAGTTATCTTCGTTTCCGATGACACAGAGATTTTTTTCTTCCAGCACGGATGCGATCAGATCCTTTAAGCCACGGATATCCTCATCTGTTGCACCGATCACCTGATCGCGCTCTTTCTGGATATCCGCAAAATCCAGTCCCTGTAAATATGCGGTCATGGAACGTGCTCCCTTCGCACTCGGATTCATCGGCGTATCCATATCACTGATCGTACCAATGATGTATTTTGTCATCTCACGCTCGTCCGCCTTAAAATCGGCAAGATACTGCGGGATACCGTCATAGATCTCATCCGTTTTCTTTAAGTTCGGATCACGGTAGGAAACAAAATAAGTATCTCCATTCCGCATATAGCTGTTCATACATCCATAGGCTCCGCCCTTGACACGGACATTGATCCAGAGATAATCATATCCCATAATGACTTTTAAAATGCGCAATGCACCGTGATACGAAAATCCGTGGCGCACATAGTTACCAGCTCTCGCCACATACTGCACCTGGGAGGCATCCATAAATCCCTCATTTTTCTTTTCTAAATGAAGCTCTGGCAGACTCCGCTCTTTCACGATTTCCTTCGACGGATACAGATTTTTTAACAGGAAAGCGATCTGTGCTTCTACCGCCTGATAATCTGCCTCTTCGCAGACAACACTGACGATCATGCGCTCTGGTACAAATATCGTCTGTACCATTTTCTCAAGCTGTGCGATCAGTGCATCTTTTTTCTCATTAAAATGTTCATCTAAATCAGCGATCAGCTCATAGAAGGAAATGCCTGCGGTTGCCTCCTGATAATATGCCGCTCTTGAGAAATAAGACAGCGCACGCATGGATACCACCGAATGTCCGGAACCGTCAAATGCCGCCTCCACCCTTGAACGAAGCTGCGCAATGATCTCACGCAGGCGCTTTTCATCAGAAATCTTTGTCGTCATTATGATCTCACGCAAAAGATCCATCGCCTGGGGCAGCTCCGATGCAAGCGTTTTTACACGCAGTTCAAACATAAACTGCATATCCTCCGGCTTCTTCACATGCGGATAAACACCACAGCTTGCGGATATTCCACCGGTGTGGATGTTGATCTCATTTGCCAGTTCTGAAAATCCGTACCGCTCTGTATCCATATAGCCAAGGATATATTTTAAAATTCCAACATACGGCAGATCTTTGATCTCCATATCACGGATATCAAAGAGGATGCGCAGATAATCAATACCATTTGAAAACATCTCATGGTGTACGACCGTCGTGTCACCGCATTTTTTCATCGTATTGTAAAGCGGTGCCGCCTCACGTTTCATATCCTCACGTTTTAACATCGGAATTTTTGCCAAATCTTCCTTTGGTGAAGGCTCTTCCTGATACTGTTTTAAATGTTTCGTGTCTGCGATAAGCTGCTTGATCTCCTCTTTACTCAGGCTGTCTTTATATGCAGCAAGTTTCTCTGCCAGTGTCTCTTCTCTTTTTGCATTAAGACCTCTCTCCGGCTCAATCACAACCACCGACGCATGCGGATTGTGAAGCAGATATTTTTCAATCAATGTTTCAAAATATCCGGTCTCAACCTGCTCCCGCAGGAAACGGTAAGTATCTAATGCCTCCACATGCATAAATGGCTGCATGTCATCGTAAAGCCAGCTGTCCAAACACTGGATGCCGTATAAAAGTCCCTTCGGGAATTGTCCGAAATCCGCTTCGCGATAGCGGAACTCTGACGCACTGATCCCGGCAAACAGTGCTTTCTTATCCACGCCGTCTTTTACCTGACGGTTTAACACGTCCTGTATCGTCGCAAGAAACTTCTCTTTATCTGCACTGTTCGCATTTTTTGCAATGATGGAAAATACCGGCTGCATGGTACTGCTGTCATAACCGCCAACGATATCTTTTCCGATGCCCGCGTCGATCAGTGCCTGTTTTAACGGAGCCCCCGGTGCACCGAGCAATGCATAGTCAAGCACATCAAATGCCAGATAAAGTTTTCTATCTAAAATGTCCCCCACAACCAGATTATAAGAAAGATAGGTATTATCTTCCTCCGGTTCTGCGGAAGAGATTGGGTATTTCTTCGTGATCTCCACTGGTTTTTCAAATGGCTTCTGTGCCTTTACTGTAGAGTCAAGTTCAATTTCCTCATAATGGCTTAAATATTCCTCATCCATCCAGCGGAGTTTTTCTGCCACATCCATATTTCCATACAGGTAAATATAGGAATTGCACGGATGGTAATATCTGCGGTGAAAATCAAGGTAATCCTCATAGGTCAGATCCGGGATACGTTCCGGATCTCCGCCGGACTCGTTACTGTAAGTGTTATCCGGAAACAGGGAATTTAAAATTTCCCGCTGCAGCACATCATCTGCAGACGAAAAAGCACCTTTCATTTCATTATATACAACACCGTTGATCGTAATCGGCGCATCTTCGCTCTCAAGCTCATAATGCCAGCCTTCCTGTTTAAAAATCTCCTGATGTTTATAAATATTCGGATGGAATACCGCATCCATATAAACACTCATCAGATTCTGAAAATCCGTATCGTTGCAGCTTGCCACCGGATAAATCGTTTTCTCCGGATAAGTGATCGCATTTAAAAATGTATTTAAGGATCCCTTGACCAGTTCCACAAACGGATCCTTGACCGGGTATTTATCCGAACCGCACAATACTGTGTGTTCTATGATATGTGGTACACCTGTAGAATCCTCTGCCGGCGTACGGAACCCGATATAAAATACCTTGTTATCATCATCATTTGAAATTACCGCAACTCTTGCACCGCTTTTTTTATGGCGTAAAATAAACCCTTCGGATTTCAAATCACGCAAAGGGCACTGTTCTAAAATCTCGTATGCTTCCAAATCAGTCAGTTTCATCATCATCCTCCAAAATATGATCTTATGTCTAGTATATTATGTGCAAAAAACAGCACATAATCCAATTCGCCGTTCGTCAATCAAGCAAGCATGTTGACTCACTTGCGCTCATTATATCATGCGCAAAAGCAGCACATGATCGTGATCTACACTCGCTTCGCTCGGCAGTCTTATTATATCACATTTTATACAACTTAAAAAGGGAATGTAATATTTACACTCCCTTTTTGGTACTTATGGAATCATCTGCTGTTATGCGATACGGCTTACATTGGCAGCCTGAGGACCTTTTTCTCCTTCGGTAACCTCGAACTCAACACGTTCACCGTCTTTTAACTCTTTAAATCCATCCATGTTCAATGCGGAAAAATGTACGAATACGTCATTTCCCTGCTCGTCCGAAATAAATCCATAACCTTTTTTGGCATTAAACCATTTTACAGTTCCCTGCTGCATAACTCTTTAAAAACCTCCTAAATACATAAAATAACCATTCAACAGAATCCTCTTTGTCATCTGTTTTGCCTAACAAATCAAAATTAGCATATCTCACTTATTTTGTCAACATTTTTTAGAAATCTTTGTTAATTTTGCACATAAGAGCGTTATGACTGTTTCATGGTAACTTTACTGGTTCCGCAGCCTGTAAACATACCACTCATATCCGTCACGTTTGAAGTGTTAAAATTGCTCACGTTCAGACTTGTCAAGCTCCTGTTTTACTGTATTTGCGGGTTTTTTATACACAAAAAAAGCGGTACATATACACATTTCGTATGATAATGATGTTGGGGGCAAACAGTGCATTCACAACATAACGACTGACAAATTGCACAAAGCCGAGACTGCTTTTGTGACTTTGGGAGAAAATTAGTAAATCTTAGACTGCCTGGTAATACACAGTGATGTTCTGCCACGGATGGCAGAACAAGGCAGCATCGAGTCATGGAGGACTCGTTGTTGCCGTTCACGTCATTCTGAGAAAACCTGACTCAGGCAGGCTTAGATTTTCTTATTTTCGTACAATGGAACAAAACAGACACGGCTTTGCGCAATTTGTCAATCAAGAAGTTTAAATGCACTATCTGACCCCAACACCATGATAATTGCACCGTTCTTTTCTCCCTGTCATTTACTGTTTGATCTGCACATCCATCTGAGGATATGGAATGGAAATATTGTGACTGTCAAGCGCATACTTGATATTCTCGGTCAGGCGCCACCTTGCAGACCAGTAGTCCTCTGTTTTTACCCAGATACGCACACCCATGTTTACGGAAGAATCTCCGAGTTCATCCACAAATACAAGAATCTCTTCTTCCGGCAGTCTTGCCTCCTCCGCTTCTGCAACAGAATACAACACTTCTTTTGCAGTTCTGATATCTGCTTCATATGCAATGCCTACTACCAGATCCACACGGCGTTTCTCCATGGTGGAAACATTCGTGATGCTGCTGTTAGAGAGTGTACCGTTTGGTACCATGACCACTTTGTTGTCAATGGTGAGCAGTTTCGTATAGAAAATGGAGATCTCTGTTACCGTACCCTCTTTCCCGCCGGAATGTTCTATAATGTAATCTCCGACACGGAAAGGTTTTAACAATAAGATCAGCACACCACCCGCAAAATTTGAAAGGCTGCCCTGTAATGCCAGACCGACTGCCACACCAGCAGAACCAAGCACTGCCACTGCCGAGGTGGTTGCAATTCCAAACAGTCCCATGATAATAAAGATCAGTACCAGGTATAGTGCGTATTTGATCAATGGCAGTACAAACTGTCTGACACCGGTATCGACATCTCTGCGTTCCATGGATTTGCGGAACATTTTTAAGATCAGGTTAATGATCTTGCTTCCGACAATATAAATGATAATCGCAACTACAACCTGAAACGCAAAATTCAAAAGATCCGGGATCAGACCCTGCAGCCATGTGCCTACGATTCCAGGGTTCTTCGCAACCTCCTGTAAGTTTTCCTGCGCCTGGTTTAACATTTCGACGGTCTCAGTTGCATTTGCGATTCCTTCTACATTTTCTGCCAGCATATATGGCTCCCTTCGTTTTTATTCGAATTTGAATTTTAAAAAAATCATCTTTAGGCTATGAATGTTGTGAACCTGACACAGATTCACAACTTCCTCAGTTCTTTATAAGTTTTCAAAATTCCATTTCTCATTTTGTCCTGCTCTAAGGAATTTCCTTATTCTAAGGAATGAATGAACAGACCGCTGCGGAGCTTCGGCTCAAACCAGGTAGATTTTGGAGGCATGAGTTTTCCGGCATCTGCGACGGAGAAGAGCTCTGTGATCGAGGTCGGATACATGGCAAATGCAACGGAGCAGTCTTCCTCACAGCGTCTGACCAGTTCGTCCATGCCGCGGATTCCGCCGACAAAGTCGATCCTGCCGTCTGTTTTCGGATCTCCGATGCCTAGTACCGGATGGAGTAAAAGATCATGTAACAGTGAGACATCCAGACTTTTGACCGGATCATCCGCCACTGCCGCAAGGTCTTCCTCCCTGATCTTACACAAGAACCAGTGTCCTTCCATGTACATGGTAAAGCTGCCTTTTTCCTGCGGTCTCTTTTCTTCCTGATCTGTGATCTCCGTCACGTCAAAGCGTTTTTTCATTTCCTTGTAAAAACTCTGGAAAGAGTATCCGTTTAAATCCTTGACCACACGGTTATAATCCATGATCATAAGCTGGTCATCCGGGAATAACACGGACAGGAAATAATTAAATTCTTCCGTTCCATCATAGTCCGGATGTTCTTCTCTTCGTTTCAAACCGACTTTTACTGCGGAAGCCGCACGGTGATGACCATCTGCGATATAGATATCTGCCATATTTTCAAATGCCTGTGAGACCGCAGCTATTTTTTCGTCGTCATCAATCACAAACACGCGGTGTCTGATCCCGTCCTCCGATATAAAATCATACTCCGGCTCTCCCTCTTTGACCTGTGCTACGATTCCGTTGATCACCGGATCTGACCGGTATGCCAAAAAAATCGGTCCTGTCTGCGCATTGCAGACGTCTACATGATGGATACGGTCTGCCTCTTTTTCCGCTCTGGTGTTCTCATGTTTTTTGATAACACCGTTTAAATAGTCGTCGATCGACGCACATGCGGTAATACCTGTCTGCACGCGTCCATTCATCGTAAGTTCGTAAATATAGTAGCAGCTCTTCTGATCCCTGATAAAAGAACCATCCTCTACCATCCCCCACAACAGATCGTGTGCCCTTTCGTACACTCTGTCGTCATACATATCCACGGAAAGCGGATAACCCGTTTCCGCACGGTCGATCTTTAAAAAAGACTCCGGGTTCTTTTCCACTTCCTCAGTTGCTTCTTTTCTGTTATAAACATCATAAGGGAGGGCAGCGATTTTAGCTGCCTTCCCTTTTTCTGGTCTGATGCTCATAAACGGTCTGATATCTGCCATTTTTGCTGCACCTCATTTTTTCTTATGCGATAGTTACCATTTTTCTTATAACTCTCTCCTGTGCCGATCCCAGGTAACAATAAAATCTTCGTTTTATGAACACTCTATTGTCATATATCACTGCTGTTTTTTCTAGCAGATCTTGCGAACCTTTAAGACACCCTCTGTATTCTTTAATTTTTCAAGTACATCCTCCGGAACAGAAGTGTCTAAATCCAAAAGCGCATATGCATAATCGCCTTTTGATTTGTTTGCCATTCCGTCAATATTGATTCCTGCATCACCAAGGATCGTTGTATATAAACTTAACATACCTTTGACATTGCGGTGTAAGATTCCGATACGTCCTGCAGTTGTGCATGCCCCCATGCTGCAGTCCGGGAAATTTACAGAATGGACAATATTACCATTTTCTAAGTAATCACGGATCTCACGCACTGCCATGATCGCACAGTTATCTTCTGACTCTGCTGTGGAAGCTCCAAGGTGAGGTGTTACGATACAGCCCTTTGCACCAACAGTCGTTGTGTTCGGGAAATCAGATACATATTTGTGTACTTTTCCTGCTGCAAGTGCATCCACCATTGCTTCTTCATCCACAAGCAGATCTCTTGCAAAATTTAATATGATCGCAGTTGGTTTCATCATAGCAATTGCGTCTGCACTGATCATTTTTTTCGTAGAATCCAGAAGCGGCACATGGATCGTGATGTAGTCACACTCACGGTAGATATCTTCTACGTTGCTGATGTGCTTAACACTTCTCGATAAGTTCCATGCTGCTGCAACAGAGATATACGGATCATATCCATATACTTCCATTCCCATATGGATTGCTGCATTGGCAACTAACACACCGATTGCACCAAGTCCGATAACACCCAATTTCTTTCCGGAGATCTCAGTTCCTGCAAAGTTTTTTTTCTGCTTCTCAGCGGTCTTTGCAATATTCTCATCATTCTGGTTCTCTAAGCACCAGTCGATACCACCCACGATATCACGGGACGCATAAAGCATACCTGCAAATACCAGCTCTTTTACACCATTTGCATTTGCACCAGGTGTATTGAATACAACAATACCTTTTTCTGCACATTTGTCTAACGGAATATTGTTGACTCCGGCACCGGCTCTTGCGACTGCCTCTAAGGTATCCGGCAGTTCTAAATCATGCATTGCAGCACTTCTGACTAAAGCAGCCTGTGCATCTTTTAATTCATCTACTTTCTCATACTGATCTGAAAACAGATCCAGACCGACTGATGCGATCGGATTTAAGCAGTTATACTTAAACATTATGCATTCTCCTCCTCGAATTTTTTCATGAACTCTACTAACTTCTCAACGCCCTCTTTTGGCATAGCGTTGTAGATGGATGCTCTCATACCGCCAACGGTACGATGTCCTTTTAAGTTTACAAATCCGGCTTCTGTTGCCTCTTTTACGAATTTTGCATCCAGGTCAACATCTCCGGTTACAAACGGAACGTTCATTAAGGAGCGGTCCTCCGGTACCACAGTTCCCTTGAATAATTTGCTCTGGTCTAAGAAATCATAAAGGATCTTAGCTTTCTCTTCGTTGCGCTCTTTCATCACAGAAAGTCCACCCATCTTCTTTAACCATTTGAATACTTTTCCGCAGATATAAATGCCGTAGCATGGCGGTGTATTGTAAAGGGAATCTGCATCTGCATGTGTCTTGTATTTTAACATGGTAGGTGTTCCAGGTAAGGTATCCTCCGTGATCAGATCCTCACGGATAATTACGATAACAACACCGGCAGGTCCGACATTCTTCTGGACGCCGCCGTAGATCACACCATATTTTGTGACATCTACCGGCTCTGACAAGAAGCAGGAAGATACGTCAGCGACCAATGTATGTCCTTTTGTATTCGGGAGTTTTTTGTATTTGGTTCCATAAATTGTGTTGTTCTCACAAATATATACATAATCAAGATCATCCGGAATATCAAGATCGGAGCAGTCCGGTATGTAAGAGAATGTCTTATCCTCGGAAGATGCAAGTTTGATTGCCTCACCGTAAATGGATGCTTCCTGATATGCTTTCTTTGCCCACTGACCTGTTACGATATAACCTGCTTTTTTATTTTTCATCAGGTTCATCGGGATCATGGCAAACTGCTGGGATGCTCCACCCTGTAAAAACAGGACTTTGTAATTATCCGGAATATTCATCAGGTCTCTTAAATCCTGCTCTGCCTCTTTGATGATATTGTCATATACTTTGGAACGGTGGCTCATCTCCATAACGGACATTCCGCTTCCTTTGTAATCCAACATTTCATCTGCTGCCTCTTTTAATACTTCCTCCGGTAATACAGCCGGTCCTGCAGAAAAATTATACACTCTGCTCATCTTAAACTTCCTCCTCTGATTTATGATTGTTGTTTTTTTGCTAAATCCTCACCGGTAAATGAAGAACTGATTGCCTCTCCCGGTGCAACCATCGGCCACACCTTGTCATCACAGTTGATGATACAATCGATCAAAACCGGTATTTTTGATTCAAGTGCTTCCTTAAAAGCCTCTTTGAACTCTTCCTGGCTGGTCACGCGATATCCTTTCGCCCCCATTGCCTCTGCTAATTTTACAAAATCCACACCGTCATCAAGGACAGTTGCGGAATAACGTTTTTCATAGAACAGATCCTGCCACTGGCGTACCATTCCAAGTACATGATTGTTGACGATCACTTCGATCAACGGCAGTTTTTCGCGCGCCGCGGTTGCGATCTCATTCATGTTCATACGGAAACAGCCGTCGCCTGCAATGTTTATCACCTGTTTATCCGGGTTGCCGATCTGTGCGCCGATCGCAGCACCAAGTCCGTAACCCATCGTTCCAAGTCCGCCGGATGACAAAAAGGTACGTGGATTTTTGTATTTGTAATACTGTGCCGCCCACATCTGATGCTGTCCGACTTCCGTCACGATGACCGCATCACCTTTTGTTGCACGATAGATCTCCTCCATCAGATACGGACCACTAAGTCCCTCTTTCGGATAAGTGAGCGGATATTTTTCTTTCAGATCCATGACCTCTTTGATCCATTCCTCATGGCTCTGTGCCTCTAGTTTTTTATTGACACGGATTAAAATTTCTTTTAAATCCCCGATCACACTGGCGTCCACCTGAATATTTTTATTGATTTCTGCCGCATCCACATCAAACTGCAATATCTTTGCCTGTGATGCAAACTTCTTTGCATTTCCAAGAACACGGTCTGAAAAGCGGACACCGACTGCGATCAGAAGATCACACTCGCTGACGCCAAGGTTGGATGTTTTTGTTCCATGCATGCCGAGCATTCCGGTATAGCGATCGTCTGTTCCATCATATGCCCCTTTTCCCATCAGTGTATCACAGACCGGAGCATTTACTTTTTCTACAAATTTCTTTAATTCTTCCGATGCGCCGGAGATCACTGCACCACCGCCGACAAAGATATATGGTTTCTTTGCCGCTTTGATCATGGAAACTGCGATATCAACATCTTCCTCACTGATTGTATCTGTAATCCTTGCGATCGGTTTTGGTTTCACCGAAGTATATTCCGTCTTTGCCGCTGTGATATCTTTCGGGATATCCACTAAAACCGGACCCGGACGTCCTGTCTGTGCGATCTTAAATGCACGTCTGATCGTATCAGCAAGTTTTGTTACATCCTTTACAATAAAGTTATGCTTTGTGATCGGCATTGTGATTCCCGCAATATCGATTTCCTGAAAACTGTCTTTTCCAAGAAGCGGTACGGTAACGTTGCAGGTAATTGCAACGACCGGAACCGAATCCATATAAGCGGTTGCGATTCCAGTTACAAGGTTCGTTGCGCCTGGTCCTGATGTTGCGAAACACACACCGACTTTTCCGGTACTTCGCGCATATCCGTCCGCTGCATGGGATGCTCCCTGCTCGTGGGAAGTTAACACATGACGGATTTCTCCCTGATGTTTATATAATTCATCATATACATTTAAAATGGCACCGCCCGGATAACCAAAAACTGTATCGACACCCTGTTCTTTCAGGCATTCGATCACGATCTGGGCACCTGTTAACTGCATATTATTCCTCCATTCCATTTTACTGCCATTCATATTCTGACTTTTCAACGATTCCACATTTTCTGCTGTAAATTTAGCATATTTATCTATGGCAGTATCTGTATTTTTTTATTTCTGCTCTTCCGGCAATGCTAAAATAGCACCTCTGTTGCCGGAAGTTACTAACGATGCATAGCGTTTCAGATAACCTGTCGTTACCTTTGGCTCTCTCGGCTGCCATTTTGCTTTTCTTGCTGCCATTTCTTCGTCTGAAACTGCAATCTCTAATTTCATCTCCGGAATATTGATACGGATGATATCGCCCTCTTCCACAAGTGCGATTGGTCCGCCGACTGCTGCCTCCGGTGAAACATGTCCGATGGAAGCCCCACGGCTCGCGCCGGAAAAACGTCCGTCCGTGATCAGTGCTACCGATGAACCAAGTCCCATACCTGCGATTGCAGAAGTAGGATTTAACATTTCACGCATACCAGGTCCGCCTTTTGGTCCCTCGTAACGGATGACAACCACATCACCGGCAACGATCTTGCCGCCTTTGATCGCTGCGATCGCATCTTCCTCACAGTCAAAGACTCTCGCCGGTCCCTCATGAACCATCATCTCGTCACAGACAGCGGAACGTTTGACAACACTTCCGTCCGGCGCAAGATTTCCTTTTAATACGGCAAGACCACCCGTCTTACTGTATGGATTGTCAACCGGTCGGATCACTTCCGGATTCTTGTTTACCGCATTTGCGATATTTTCTCCGACGGTCTTTCCTGTCACGGTCATGCAGTCCGTATTTAATAATCCGATGTCCGCAAGTTCTTTCATCACAGCATAGACACCGCCCGCCTCATTTAAGTCCTCCATATAAGTAGGACCTGCCGGTGCAAGATGGCAGAGATTCGGGGTCTTCTCACTGATCGGGTTTGCAAATGCGATATCAAAATCAAATCCGATCTCATGTGCGATCGCCGGAAGATGTAACATACTGTTTGTGGAACAGCCCAGTGCCATATCTACAGTCAATGCGTTTAAGATGGCATCTTTTGTCATGATATCTCTTGGACGGATATTTTTGCGGTACATATCCATAACTGCCATACCTGCATGTTTTGCAAGTTTGATTCTCTCTGAATAAACTGCCGGGATCGTTCCGTTTCCGCGAAGTCCCATACCGAGTGCCTCTGTCAGACAGTTCATGGAGTTTGCGGTGTACATACCGGAGCAGGAACCGCAGGTCGGACATACTTTTTCCTCATATTCTCTCACATCATCCTCGGTCATGGTTCCTGCTGCATAGGAGCCGACTGCCTCAAACATGGAGGATAAACTTCTCTTTTTGCCCTGAACGTGTCCGGCAAGCATCGGTCCGCCGGATACAAATACAGTCGGTACATTGATACGTGCTGCTGCCATTAAAAGCCCCGGTACATTCTTATCACAGTTTGGCACCATGACAAGTGCATCAAACTGATGTGCGAGTGCCATACACTCGGTGGAATCCGCGATCAGATCTCTTGTAACAAGGGAATATTTCATTCCGATGTGTCCCATCGCGATTCCGTCACAGACTGCGATCGCCGGAAATACCACCGGTACACCGCCTGCTTCTGCCACACCTAATTTTACTGCATTTACGATTTTATCAAGATTCATATGACCCGGTACGATCTCATTGTAGGAGCTTACGATACCGACCATCGGTTTATTCATTTCTTCTTCCGTGAAGCCTAATGCATTAAAAAGACTTCTGTGAGGTGCCTGCTGCATCCCTTTTTTTACATTATCGCTTTTCATGTTAAATCAAATCTCCCATTCTAATATCTATATTAAATTCGTTCGCAGATCAGATCTCCCATCTGTGCGGTGCCGACCTGTGTCACTGCGTTTCGTTTATCTTCTTCCTGCGGCATGATGTCGATGGTGCGGTAACCGTCTTTCAACACCTGTTTTACGGCTGCCTCGATGGCATCTGCCTCTTTGTCAAGGTCAAAGGTATAGCGGAGCATCATTGCTGCGCTTAAGATCGTCGCGATCGGGTTTGCGATACCTTTTCCTGCGATATCCGGTGCTGAACCGCCGCTCGGCTCATAGAGACCGAACTTCGTGTCGTTTAAGCTGGCGCTTGACAACATTCCGATGGAACCTGTTACCATGCTCGCCTCATCGGATAAGATATCACCAAACATATTTTCCGTTAAAATAACATCAAACTGTTTCGGATCTTTGACTAACTGCATTGCACAGTTGTCAACTAACATGTGCTCGTAGGTAACTTCCGGGTAATCCTTTGCCACTTCCTCGACCACTTTACGCCAAAGTCTTGAGGAATCCAGCACGTTTGCCTTGTCCACGCTCGTCACTTTTTTGCGGCGTTTCATGGCAATGTCAAATCCTCTCTTTGCGATCCTGCGGATCTCTGTCTCGCTGTATGTCAGGGTATCTGTCGCAGTCATCACACCGTCAACTTCCTCGGTTTTTCGCGCACCGAAGTATAATCCTCCGGTCAGCTCACGCATGATCATCATATCAAATCCATCCCCAATAATATCATCGCGGAGCGGACATGCCTCTTTTAATTCTTCATATAAGTAAGCCGGTCTTAAATTTGCAAATAAATTCAGAGACTTTCTTAATTTTAATAATCCTGCCTCCGGTCTCAATTCCGGTGCTAATTTATACCACGGAGAGGTCGCTGTATTACCGCCGATGGAACCCATAAGCACTGCATCGGACGCTTTTGCTGCTGCGATTGCCTCATCTGTTAACGGCACGCCTGTCGCATCAATCGAACAGCCGCCCATCAAAATCGCTTCATATAGAAAACTGTGACCATACTTTGTTCCGATCTTGTCTAATACTTTTTTTGCCTCTGCCACGATCTCCGGTCCGATTCCGTCACCGGAAATCACGCCAATCTTACATTCCATGCTCTAATCCCTCTTTCTTTTCCCCTGTCAGATATGTGTAACTGATTTTTCGGCTGCCAGAAAGTATCCTGCTTTTCTGCACCATAGAATGCATACTCTGTGAACCTCCTGCTTTGTTATGAATAAAAAGAAAATCAGCGGCTGCTGTGTGCCCGCACTTTATCACATTACTAACAGACAGTATGTATAATGTCTATAATAATGTAATTTGGGAAACATTGCAACCTCTGATTCTATTTTTCTTTTTTATAATATTTATAACTGGGTATTATGAAAGAGCTTTCTTTTCATTACCTGGTTGTATACCATGGTATAGCTTAAGCGCTCATTACGGATAACAGACTGCGGAAGATTCCATCTTTCTGGATCAGTTCATCATAATTGCCGCGTTCGATGATGGCGCCTTTGGAAAATACCAGAATTTCATCATATTGTTTTAAGCTGTCTGCTTTTAACTGGTGTACGATATTTAAGATGGTCGTGTCTGACTGCAGGACGGTCTGTTCGATTTTTGCTGCCATGAGGCTGTCAAGACTGGATGTCGCTTCGTCTAAGATCATGACAGGAGTATTGCGGAGGAATGCCCTGGCTATGGCAATGCGCTGTTTTTCTCCGCCGGAGAGATTGGAACCGGATTCCTGTATGGTAAAATCAAGTCCCTTTTCGTTCAGGTAGTCTCCCATACCGGCACGGATTAATGCCTGTTTGATGTTCTCATCCGAATAGCTTTCATAAAGGGAAACATTGTCCCGCAGTGTGCCGTCTAACACGACGACATTCTGATGAATGAGTGCAATGCTGCGGTAGAGTTCCTTCTTCTGGATATCGCTGATGCTCTGGCTGCCAAAACGGATCTCTCCTTCAAAATGGTTATAATAATGCATCAGCACATACATAAAGGTACTCTTTCCACTTCCGCTGTTTCCGACGATCGCATATTTTTTGCCAGGTTCAAAAGTTACGCTTAAATTATGTAAGACCTCTTCGCCCTCCTCGTAGGAAAAACGTAGATTTTCCACTGAGATTGGCAGTGCTGTTTTTAACTTTTCCCCATGGTCTGCATCTTTCGGCAGGTTTAAGATATCCGTCACCCGCTTTAAAACCGGCTGGCTTGTCTTATAGTCTGCAAGCAGTTTTGAGATCCACTGGATCGGTGTCTGGATATAGTTCATAAGCTGTATGGTTGCGATCAGGATACCGACCGTAACGTAACCTTTTAAAACTAAAATCCCGGCAATTCCCATCATGCACACATCGATCAGGAAACCGACCCCGCCGGAGATGCTTCTTGACATGTTCTGCGTATTGCGAACGGAAAAATGCGTCCTTTCCACTTCCCAGTTACATTTTTCATAATCGGTAAGGATCTCCCGCTCCACATGATAGCTCTTGATGACCTCATAGCCGTTCCAGATGTTTTTCAGTTTTCCGTTGTACCAGTCAAGCACATGGATGTATGATTTCTGGCGCGCTGAAATCTGTTTTCCAAACAAAAACGGCACGATTAACGGCACCGCACAGAGCAGAATCGCCGAAAATGCCAGCCACGGTTCCATCTGGTACAACGTGACCGTCGCGATCAGAAATGTGAGGATCTGGATCACAATGTTTGGCAGACACAGAAAATATTTTTCATCGAGCATACCGATATCATTGTTTAAGATCGATGTATACTCCGCGCTCTTGTGCAGACGGTAACTGTCGAGATCCGTGCTCACAATACTTTTACAGATGTCTTGTCTCACATCCACTAAGACTTTCTGTGAAAACTTCATCTCAAAATAGGAGCCGACATAGCCGAATGCTGCATAACAGACAACGATCACCACCCCTGCAATGCTCGTATGTAACATTTTTTGTGCATCCATGGCGGACACTGCGTCGATCATTTTCTGCATATAGAGTGCAAATAAAACTGCGGCTATGGTTTTTAGGACAGCGAAAAATACCCACGCCATAAGGTGTACTTTGTGCTTTTTGAAATATTCATTCATTGTTATTCTCCTTGCAGTCCGTATTTACTTGCAAATATTTTTCGCACATCTCTATAACATGATTTCCATTAATATTTTTTATTCTATCATAGACCATTTTTGCTATTTGGTATTCATTTTTTTCAATTAATATTGTAAATAATTGAAGAAGCTGCTCCTCATCCAATTTATTAATGTATTTTCTTGCTTGTACTAACTTATAGTTATATGAACATAAAATATTCTCAGACTCTATCGTTCCATTTAATGTGAACCGCGAATTTGAGCATCCACCCAAACACATATCCCCATACTTGCACTCACGACACAGCCCTTTCAAATCATCTCTTTTAAAATTTCTATTCCACAAAAATGAATCCTTAGAAAACCATATATCTCGCAATGATCCATCTCTGATATTTCCCTCTATCATTTTCTCATTTCTAATAGAAGTACATCCAACAATATCTCCATTTTGTAAAATACCAACTGATTTTTTTCCTGCCGAACATCCTGCCCAACAAGTATTCTGTTGCATACAAATTTGTTTTTTGTTGTAATAGCCTATTCCATCTGTCAGATGTATCTCTAATTGTCCTTCTTTCTTTTTATACGCAAAATCAATTATTTGTTCAATCATCCCTGGTTCAACAAATAATGTTTGTTGTTTAAGGAAATTACCCATTGGAAGTGTGATCTGTAGCTGCCAGAAATCAACCCCTATCTCCGAAAAGATATCATACATTTCGTCTAATTCTTCAATATTTTCATTGTTGATAGTAGTGGCTACCATTGTCTGTACACCATGATATTTTAATTTTTTTAACGCCAATAAATCTTTTTCAAAAGATCCCTCTTTTCTTATTTTATCATGAGTCTCTTTTACACCATCAATACTTATTGCACAAATTGCAATTCCAGCCTGTTTTATTTTTTCTACTAAATCATCCTCCACAAACCACCCATTAGAAATTATGTTTGTGTAAATTCCAGCTTTACTTAATTTTTCCGCAATCACATACCAATCTTTTTTTGTAGTTGGTTCTCCTCCTGTAAGTGTAACAAATTTTACTCCCATATTGATCAACTCATCACAAACATGTAAACATTCCTTCGTCGTCATTTCATCCAAATACGGTTGCGCACATGAAGAACCACAATGTTGACATCTCATATTACAACCATGTGTCATTTCCCAAACAGCATATTCTAATTGATATTCTATTCTACTATTTTCCATTTCACATTCTCCTTATTTTTTTATATAAAAAATGTCTGAGCATAGAACCTTTTCTTCTACGCTCAGGCATTTTTACACACTATTTCTGTACAAATATTTACATATTTTTTTGTTGTTCATTCTGCGCAGATCTACATACACCATAATCAACAGCATAACCTGACGCTGCTGCCTTGCTCTGCAATTGATTAAATTCTGATACAGAAACATATTCATCAAGTCCTAATCTTTCCATTACCTTTTCTAAATCTCTCATGGCATTCCTTCCTTTCATATTTTATATATCAACACTTAATAAGTGCTAATAACTTTTTTACTGTAAATCACCTGTTGCAAAAAGACCATGTCAAAACCGGAAAAAAATTTTTTCTGGTTTTGACATGGTCTTTTTATAATATCTATAACATAATATATTTAAAATCTCAGATATGAGGTACATACATATGAAAAAAATATTACATTCCTTTCTCTTAATATTATGTCTCTTCACAATAAATACCAATCATTCTTTTTCTTTGATTGTTAATTCCTACACGCTTATCGCTGACAAGAGCTACCCTATCATCGATACCTATAGCTTGGATTATTCTATCTTCTCCCCAAACATTGTTTCATAAAGATCAGAAAACACCTTTTTATCTAATTCACCACTTGCTGCGGCGCTTACAAAATATGCCTGCTTATACTTTTTACGGCAATATTCTGCCTTTTCTTCTCCCTCCATTCCACTTTCAATCATCTCATTCATATTCCATGCCATTTCCCCTAAAACAAATGTCATTATCGGTGCATTTGCATATTTTCTCACTTTTGGCAAAATATATTCACACAATTCCATGGAATACCGATAGTTTCCAACTGCCCCATAATACTTTGAAAGATTTGCAGCAATACTAAGTTCTTCGATCTCCCATTCTGCCATATATCCTTCCCGCAGGCTGCGCAGCAGCATTTCACAGATTTTTATACTTTTAGGATACTCATCTATTCTGCCATATGCCACAGCCAGCCGCTTTAAAAGTGTAATCTCCTGTTCCCGGAAAGGATATATCACATCACTGTCAAGAAATTTTTTATACTGTGGTACAACTTCTTCTGCAAGCTCTTCTAATGCTTCCACAAGCTGTTCTGCTGTAATGCGCTGCATATAATAATCCAAAAAAGTACTTTCCCGGCGGATATATCTTTGTGTAGATGCGTCTTTTCCAACAAGTTTTTTCATCTGCTCCATATAAAAGTCTGCTTTTTCAAAATCATGCTTTGCCATAGCATCCTCAAAATATTCTCTTTCCTGTATCAGTTCCATATCCCTGCTGACACACACTGCATAATTTTTTTCTGTGATCTGGTACATTTTCTCCATAAGTTGCCGATATGTATCACTTTTCACTTTATGTTTTCCGTTTTCAATTCTGGAAAGTGTTTCTACAGAACAGACACCCTCACTTAATTCTTCCTGTGTCATTTTCTTTGCAATTCTTGAAAGCCGTATCATATCACCAACATTATAATTTCCCATATGGCACCTCTTTCTACACTCTGTCACCCGTCGTTTTTATTTTTTGCACCAGTTCCACATTGTCCATGACAAGTGCCGTATAATAAGCCATCGTAAGTTCCACCTGACATTGTTTTTGATATTCCTGCTGCATGTCCTTGTTTCTCTGCATCAGCTCTTTTAACAGTCCTGCCTTCTTAAAATGCAATTCTGCCAGCCCACGCATCGTTCTGCTTTCTTTTACCAGTGTTAATGCCTGTTCAATATATTCCAGTTCCTTTTGTGCATCTCCTTTTTCTTCCTGTATGCTGGCAAGTTCTTTCAGAATGGACATTTCAGCCTGTTCCTTGATTTTTTTCGAATCATACTTTCTTATAAAAAGCAGCATTCTTTTCAATTCTGCCTCTTTCCATGAAATATCTTCCGAAAACTGAATCAGCCCCAAAAAAAGTTTTATCTCCATTTCACTGTATAAATCAGAAGTATTTTTCCTCTTTCCAAAAAAAGGTTTTGTCAAAAGTATCGCCTCATTTAATACAGCCTTGATTTCTTCTTTTGATGCACCACGTTTCTGTAACAGTTCTGCCTTTCCCCAGAGATAATATTGTTCATGAAGCACTTGTTTTTTTTGCATTACACTTTGATAACTCTGTAACAGTTTCTCCGCTGTATCCAGATTTTTCTCTTCTAAATTCCGATGGATATCTTTTCGTAACCGGAACAAGTTGTAATCTTTCTCATTCAATAACAATTCAAATTCAAGAACCTGCTTTCCTATTCTTGACAACAATGTCGCACTGACTAATGAATCCACCTCACGATATCCCTCTTCAATCCGGAACATCGTTGCTGGTGAACAAATTCCTTCACAAACCTGTGTCATGGACAATCCATACTTCTCCCGATAATACGACAATGCAATCCCTACCGTATTTAATTTCATCTTCTGCCCCTCTAAAACTTTTCTGTCAGGCAGCAGAATATAAATTCCATAAATATTCTACTCCTATAAAGAAAAACCTGTTATGTTTTCTCATCCACACATAACAGGCTTTCTGGTACTACACTTATTTCTCCATTGCTTCTTCCGGTTTCTCCACTGCGGAGATTGCAGCTTTCTGCATCGGGATACGGCAGTTCTTGTTATTACCGAACTCAACGATCACGGTATCATCTGCGATATCGATCACAGTACCGTAAAATCCGCTTGTTGTCAGTACAGTATCACCGACTGCAAGCTCTGACAGCATTGCATTTTTCTTCTTTGCTTCTTTCTGCTGCGGACGGATCATGAAAAAGTACATGAAACCAAATAAAACTACTAACCAGATAATCATACCGCCCCAGCCTGCTGCTGTGGATGCGGATGAAGTGGATGCTAAAATTGACATCTTCTCAGTTCCTCCTAAATTTAATAGACATTACAATACATAATACACAAAATAGGCTTTTTAGACAAGCACTTTGCCAAATTTTATGATTAATTTATTTTTAGCCATTCTGTTTTTCTTTCTCGCGGTTGATCTGTCCCATACCGTACAGCTTTTCTTCCTTATAAGAATGGAATCTGCCTTCATCGATGGCATCGCGGATCTCTTCCATCATTGTATTGTAAAAATACAGATTGTGGAGCACGCAGAGTCTCATACCAAGCATTTCTTTTGCTTTTAACAGGTGGCGCACATATGCCCTGCTGTAACGGCGGCAGGTCGGACAGCCGCAGCCTTCCTCGATCGGGCGCATGTCTTTTTCATATTTCTGATTAAAAAGATTGATCTTTCCCTGATTGGTGTATACATGACCGTGACGTCCGTTTCTGGTCGGATATACGCAGTCAAAGAAATCAACGCCGCGCTCTACGCCTTCTAAGATATTTGCCGGAGTACCGACGCCCATCAGATAGGTCGGTTTGTGAAGCGGCAGATAAGGCACCGTCTCATCCAAAATATGGTACATCTCCTCATGCGTCTCGCCGACTGCAAGTCCGCCGACTGCATAGCCGTCTAAATCCAATTCTGAAATACGTTTTGCATGATCGATACGGATATCCGAATAGATAGCGCCCTGATTGATTCCAAATAACATCTGATGACAGTTGACCGTTCCCTCCTCGGAGTTTAGCTGCTGCATTTTTGTTTTACAGCGCTCTAACCATCTGGTTGTACGCGCCACGGAAGCCTCCACATAACTTCTGTCTGCAAGTGCGGGAGCACATTCATCAAACGCCATTGCGATCGTAGAACCAAGGTTCGATTGGATCTGCATGCTCTCTTCCGGTCCCATGAAAATTTTTGCACCGTCAATGTGGGAATGGAAATAAACTCCCTCCTCCTTGATCTTGCGCAGCCCGGCAAGGGAAAATACCTGAAATCCGCCGGAGTCCGTAAGAATCGGACGGTTCCAGGACATGAATTTGTGAAGTCCGCCAACTTCGCGGATCAGCTTGTCTCCTGTGCGGACGTGCAGGTGGTAGGTGTTTGACAGTTCTACCTGACATTTGATCTGCTCTAAGTCCTCGGTGGATACAGCTCCTTTGATGGCAGCAACAGTGCCGACATTCATGAATACCGGGGTTTGTATATCACCGTGGACGGTGTGAAGGATGCCGCGTTTGGCACGGCCTTCCTGTTTTAGTAGTTCGTACATTGTTTATAATCTCCTTTTTTCTTTATATGAAATGGGGGCGAAACTCTGGTAAAGGCTGTGAGCGCATGGAAAGCTTTCCATGCGAATTTACTGTTTTGGAGAGCTTCGCTTTGGCTGTCTTTACATATTTCACATATGTTTACAGGATAATTGATCCAATAAATCAAAGTAGTTCTCGAAGGTTTTACGGCAGCAGGATGGGTTGTCTATCACGATTCCATCCACTTTCAATCCTAGAAGGGCAAATGACATGGCAACGCGGTGGTCTTCATAGGTTGACACAATGCCGGGGAACGGAGTGCCTGGTTTTATTGTGATGGCATCCGGCTCTTCGGTACATGTGATTCCACGTTTGGTCAGTTCCTCTGACATGGCATGGAGACGGTCACATTCCTGTCCACGGATATGTCCGATGTGGGTGATATGCACGTCGGAATTGCAGAACGGTGCGATTGCAGCAAGCGTCAGCGCCTGATCTGAAAAATCGTTCATATCGATCTCGATTCCTTTTAAGGTATCTTCAGCCGGTCCGGTCACTTCAATCCCGTCTGCTTTTTCTGTGACGGTACAGCCCATCCGCGCAAGCACATCCAGAAATTTCATATCGCCCTGGCTGTTGTCCTTGTGTACATGTTTTACAAGTGCCCTGCCGCCTGTGATCGCAGCTGCCGCATAAAAATAACACGCTGCCGAAACATCCGGTTCGATCTGATAATGTTTTTTCTGGTAGACGGCATTCGGATCGATCCGATAATTTTTTCCGTCATATTTTACTTCCACACCCGCGTCCGCTAACATTTTTCTTGTGATGCGGATATAGGAACCGTCTGTTTTCTCACTTGTAATGTGGATGTCTAATCCCTGCGGTATCATCGGTGAGATAAGCAAAAGTGCACTCAAAAACTGAGTGCTTTTGCTGATGTCAAGTGGCAACTGCAGTGGGTTTCCATCTGCCTTTGACTGATCTGCGCCGGCTTTTGGATTTCTCCGTCCACAAATCTTCACCGGCAGATGCCCTTCTGTTTCCATATAAGTGATATTCGCACCAACTCCGGTGAGCAGTGAAAATAACTCCTGCATCGGTCTTTTTTTCATCTGCTCTGAAGCTTCAATCGTATATTCCCCGTCGGAAAAACCAAGCATTGCCGTCAGAAAACGGGCGGCTGTCCCGGCACTTCCGACATTGATCACTGCCTGTTTCTTGGGAATATTTCCACCACAACCTAAAACAGTAACCGCCTTTTCCGACTCATTGATATCTACCATAAACCCCAAAGATACCAGACTCTCCAGAAAATGCCTTGAGTCATCAGAAAACAGCACTCCTTCTAACTTCACTTCACCATCCGATAAAGCTGCCATCAAAAGTGCACGGTTTGTCATGCTCTTAGATCCCGGCACATCCACCGTCCAGTCGACCGGTCTATCTAATCTTTTTACCTCATATTGTTCCTTCATATATTTTCATCCCTGTTATCAGTTTTCCTGCCTCTAAACGCTTTTCCCATTTTAACATATTCCTGTTGTCACGAAAAGAGAAATCTTTTATAATGATTAAGATATATAATCTTATAATACACATTTTCAGGAGGAATATTTCATGGCTGGTTCATCATTCGGTACAATTTTTAAAATTACAACATGGGGCGAATCCCACGGGAAGGGACTCGGCGTTGTGGTGGATGGATGTCCTGCCGGACTGCCTCTTGATGAAAATGACATTCAGAAATTTTTAAACCGCAGGAAACCGGGTCAGTCAAAGTTTACCACCCCGCGGAAAGAAGATGACGCAGTCGAGATTTTATCCGGCGTGTTTGAGGGAAAAACAACCGGTACGCCGATCTCTCTTGTCGTGTACAATCAGAACCAGAAATCCAAAGATTACAGTGAGATTGCGTCCTATTACCGTCCGGGACATGCGGACTATACTTTCGACCAGAAATACGGTTTCCGCGATTACCGCGGCGGCGGACGTTCCTCCGGGCGCGAGACGATCGGACGTGTTGCAGCCGGCGCAATCGCTGTCAAAATATTAAACCAGCTCGGCATCACATTTTTGACTTACACCCGTTCCATCGGACCGATCAGTATTTCATCACAGAATTTTGATGCCGCACAGATCAATGAAAATCCGCTCTACATGCCGGATGCCGACGCTGCGGAAAACGCAGAAAATTATTTAAATGCCTGCATCGCCGAACAGAATTCCTCCGGTGGTGTTGTGGAATGTATCATCCAGGGTGTTCCCGCCGGACTTGGCGATCCTGTCTTTGAAAAATTAAATGCGAATCTCGCAAAAGCAGTCATGTCGATCGGTGCAGTAAAAGGTTTTGAGATCGGTGACGGATTTGACGTTGCGAAAGCAACCGGAAAAAACAATAACGACGCCTTCCGCATCGGCGCTGACGGCAGGCCGGTCAAAACGACCAACCATGCCGGAGGTATTTTAGGCGGAATGAGCGACGGAAGTGACATTATCCTGCGCGCCGCGATCAAACCTACACCATCCATCGCTGCCCCCCAGCAGACTGTCAATAAAGATGGGGAAGAAATTGATGTGAGCATCAAAGGCCGCCATGATCCAATCATCGTTCCACGCGCCGTGGTCGTTGTGGAGTCCATGGCTGCTGTAACTCTTGTGGATGCCCTTTTTACAAATATGAGCGCAAGGATGGATTCTCTTGAAATGTTTTATCAACACTAATACTTTATAATTCATAGGACGTAATTTCCTATGAAGATTCGGGTGTCAAAAGGTGGCTCACAACTTAGCTGCTGGCAAATTGCACAAAGCCGGGACTGTTTTTGTGACTTTGGGAGAAAATTAGTAAATCTTAGTATGCCTGTCTATTTACAGTAATGTTCTGCCACGGACGGCAGAACAAGGCTTCACGAGCCATGGAAGGCTCGTTGAATGCCGTTTACGTCACTCTGTGAAAAACTGATTCAGGCATACTTAGTTTTTCTTATTTTCGGACAACGGAACAAAACAAGTTCGGTTTTGTGCAATTTGACAGACCCAAAATTGAAAACCACCTTTTGACACCCGAATCCTATGAATCCTATGAATCCTATGAATTATAAAATGCCGTCCATTCCTGGTCGGCATTTTTTGTTATTCTTATGTAAGTAAACTAAGTATCATCTGGGCAGTCTCTGTCAGTCCCGTCCCGTTATCCATACTTCTCTTTTGCATATAGCGATGAGCTTCCTCCTCTGTCAGGTTGTTACGTTCCATCAAGAGTGCTTTTGCTTCACTGATCAGATTCATCTCTTCCTCCGACCGCTCCTTCGGTTTTTGTCTTGCCTTTTTCCGCCTGCGTGTGATCGTGTATTCCATCATTTCAACGGTCTGGAGCAGTTCATTGATCTTTAGCGGCGTCGATAAACAGACCAGATTTTCAACATCACGCTCACCACAGTTTCCCGGTGATGCCACGAGCAGCATTTCAAACTGAGGGGGGAGATATTCATGTAATTCCGTATACATCATATCCGCAAAACGGTAACCGCACACCATGACCCCGCCGTCCAGTTCATTTGCATTCTGCAAAGCCTGGGCGCCTGTCGTGCAGACGGCATCCACATGATGTCCGTTCTGCATCAGGATCTTTTTGATATTACGCGCAGTATCCTGTTTCGGAAATGCAACGATAATGTTTGTCAAATCTTTTCCCCTTCATTCCTATATCAGATTTTATACAGGTAATTATTGATCTCCCAATCGGAAACCTGCGCACGATAATCTGCCCATTCCGATTTTTTGGCCTCAATATATTTTTCCGTCGCGTGTCTGCCCAGCACGTTCTGTAAATATTCGTCTTTTTCAAATTCTGCAAGTGCCTCTCCAAGGTCAGCCGGAAGTTCCTCGATACCGAGTTTATTTTTCTGTGACATACGCATCTCAAAAACATTTTCCGTCACTGCTGCCGGCGGCTCAATCTGATTCCGGATACCATCAAGTCCTGCCTGTAAGCACACCGCAAGTGTCAAATACGGATTGGCTGCGGAATCCGGACATCTGAGTTCCACCCTTGTACCCTCGCCTCTTGTAACCGGAATACGGATGAGTGGGCTGCGGTTTGTCACAGACCATGCAATATAGATTGGTGCCTCATATCCCGGAACCAGACGCTTATAGGAATTGACAAGCGGATTGGTAATCGCCGCCATTCCTTTCATATGTTTCATCAGACCGCCAATAAACCAGTATGCTTCTTTGCTGAGTCCTAACTCGCCGTCCGGATCGTCAAAAATATTTTTTCCGTCCTTGCAGAGCGACATATTCACATGCATACCGGAACCGTTGATTCCAAATTTCGGCTTTGGCATAAAACTTGCAAACATTCCATGACGTTTTGCGATCGTTTTGACAGCCAGTTTAAATGTCATGATATTGTCTGCTGTTTTGACCGCCTCATCATAACGGAAATCGATCTCATGCTGTGCCGGTGCAACCTCATGATGGGAAGCTTCAATCTCATATCCCATATCCTCTAACGTCAGCACCATATCACGTCTCGCATTTTCACCAAGATCGATCGGTCCAAGATCAAAATATCCGGCACGCTCCATGCTGATCGTGGTCGGCTGCCCATCCTCATCCTGATTAAACAGGAAAAATTCACATTCCGGTCCGACATCAAAACGATATCCCATCTGCGTTGCATCTTCCACTGCCTTCTTTAAGATATAACGTGGATCACCCTCAAAAGGTTTTCTGTCCGATGTATAAACATCACAGATGATCCTTGCAACCTTTCCCTGCTGCGGACGCCACGGGAAAATTACAAACGTGTCAAGATCCGGATACAGATACATATCCGACTCCTCGATACGGACAAATCCCTCAATGGACGAACCGTCAAACATACATTCATTACTTAATGCTTTCTCTAACTGACTGGACGTGATCGCCACATTCTTTAAAGTTCCAAACATATCCGTAAACTGCAGACGGATAAATTCCACATCCTCTTCCTCTACCATATTAAAAATATCCTGTTTCGTATACCTGCTCATCAAAAATCACTCCTTCTTCATATACTGCAACACTTTATCGTAAGCCATCGGCCCTCCAAATAAATCGAGTGCGCTTCCAATGGTCACATTCAATCTGTTATTCCCCAGTTTCTTCAGTTCCAAAAGGTCTTCAAAACTGCCAACGCCCCCGGCATAAGTGACCGGTATCTTTCCCCATTCGCCGAGCATCTTTACCAGTTCCTTTTCAATCCCTTTTGCTTTTCCTTCGACATCCACAGCATGGATCAAGAATTCATCACAATAGGATGAAAGTTCGTCCAATAGTACGGTGCTGACCTCTTCATCTGTAAACTCCTGCCATCGGTCTGTCACTATATAATAGGTATCTTCTTTTTTTCTGCAGCTTAAATCAAGCACTAAACGCTCCCGTCCCACTGCAGCATTTAAGCGTTTTAAATTATCATAATTGATCTTTCCATCCCGGAACACATACGAAGTAACGATCACATGACTCGCTCCGGCATCCAGAAACTCTTTTGCATTTTCCGCTGTAACTCCACCACCGATCTGAAGTCCGCCGGGATATGCCCGCAGTGCATGTTCTGCCTGTTCACGCGTCGCTTTGTAATACTCACTGCTCACCGGATTCAAAAGAATAATATGCCCTCCTTTGATTCCTTCTTTCTGATACAGCTTTGCAAAATAAGCGGCATCCTGCTCCGCCACAAAATTCTCCGCTGCCTGGTCTCCGGCATCCTTTAAACTTCCACCAACGATCTGTTTAACTTTTCCGTTATGGATGTCGATACAGGGACGAAACTCCATAATTTTCCCCCTTTTTCTTCTCTTCTTTTTTCACAGAATAACATATTTTATCTGTGATGTTCTCTTTTATTTAGGTAAAAAATGGGCGACGTATGCCCGTGCTCTGGCCCCGTCGCCTAAAGCCATCATATCACACATCAAATCATTTGTGAACCATAATTTCTATAAGGTTTTTTCACACGTTTTATTATTACTTCTAATATATATCTATTTTTTATAAATTCACACTTATATTACATTGACAGAGTATTTTTTTTTTGCTATGATACAGAAACTAATATATCTTTTTCATACAATTCAATACGAAGAAAGTGAGGAAAATAAAATGGGAACAATTATTGGTGAAGGTATTACTTTTGATGATGTGTTATTAGTTCCACAGTATTCAGAAGTTACACCAAACATGATTGATCTGACAACGCATCTTACCAAAAAGGTCGTTTTAAATATTCCTATGATGAGCGCTGCCATGGATACCGTTACAGAACACAGAATGGCCATTGCAATGGCAAGACAGGGCGGTATCGGTATTATCCACAAAAACATGTCGATCCAGGCACAGGCCGATGAGGTAGATAAGGTAAAGCGTTCTGAAAATGGCGTTATCACGGATCCATTTTACCTTTCCCCGGATCATACATTACAGGATGCCGAAGATCTGATGCGCAAATTCCGCATCTCCGGTGTGCCGATCTGCGAAGGTGGCAAATTAGTCGGTATCATCACAAACCGTGATTTAAAATTTGAGACAGATTTTACCAAAAAGATCAGTGAAAGCATGACTTCCGAGAATCTGATCACAGCTCCGGAGGGCATCACTTTAGAGGAAGCAAAAAAGATCCTCGCAAAAGCAAGAAAAGAAAAACTTCCGATCGTAGATAAGGATTTCCACTTAAAAGGACTGATCACGATCAAAGATATTGAAAAACAGATCAAATATCCGCTCTCTGCCAAAGACGAGTTAGGTCGTCTGCTCTGCGGTGCCGGTGTCGGTATCACAGGAAACATGATGGAACGTGTAGAAGCTTTAGTAAAAGCGCACGTTGATGTGATCGTTGTTGACTCTGCACATGGACATTCCAAAAATATCTTAGAGGCAGTCAAAAAGATCAAAACTGCCTACCCGGATCTGCAGGTCATCGCAGGAAACGTTGCTACCGGTGATGCAACACGCGATCTGATCAAAGCAGGTGCTGACGCAGTCAAAGTCGGTATCGGACCTGGTTCTATCTGTACCACCCGTATCGTTGCAGGTATCGGTGTTCCTCAGGTTTCCGCTATCATGGACTGCTACAACGCTGCCAAAGAGTTCGGTGTTCCGATCATTGCAGATGGTGGTATCAAATATTCCGGAGACATGACAAAAGCTCTCGCTGCCGGTGCTAATGTATGTATGATGGGCAGCATGTTTGCAGGATGTGACGAAGCTCCTGGTACTTTTGAACTGTATCAGGGAAGAAAATACAAAGTATACCGCGGTATGGGATCTCTTGCAGCCATGGAAAACGGCAGTAAAGACCGTTACTTCCAGGAAGGTGCGAAGAAACTGGTTCCGGAAGGCGTTGAAGGACGTGTTGCATACAAAGGTTCCGTGGAAGACACTGTATTCCAGTTAGTCGGCGGTATCCGTTCCGGTATGGGTTACTGTGGCTGCCCGACCATCGAGGACTTGAAAGAGAAGAGCAAATTCGTTAAGATCTCCGCAGCAGCTCTCCGTGAGAGTCATCCACATGACATTCACATCACCAAAGAGGCTCCGAATTACAGTATTGACGAATAATCCTCTTTCCGATATAATATATGATAAATTTTAAACATTCCGGCGCTATTTTTGCTATAGTGCCGGAAAATTTTATATTTTAATGAGGTGAATTTTCGTGGACGCAAGTGCCATATCACAGATTATTTTTCTAATTATTTTATTGATTCTCTCTGCTTTTTTTTCATCCGCAGAGACAGCTCTTACGACCGTAAATAAAATCCGGATGCGTACACTCGCAGATGACGGAAACAAACGCGCCGAACGGGTACTTCGTATTACCGACGACTCCCACAAGATGCTCAGCGCGATCTTAATCGGCAACAATATCGTCAATCTCTCCGCCTCCTCACTGGCAACCACGCTTGCAATCAAGCTTTGGGGCAGCGTCGGCGCAGGTATTGCAACCGGTATCCTTACGTTTCTGATCCTCGTCTTTGGTGAGATTTCTCCAAAAACTTTTGCGACACTTTATGCGGATCAGATTTCAATCGCCTATTCCAGTATCATCGGTTTTCTTATGAAAATACTGACTCCTGTGATTTTTCTGGTAAATCAGTTTTCCATGGGCTTTTTATTTTTACTGCATGTGGATCCAAAGGCAAACAACAATCAGATGACAGAGGAAGAACTCCGTACCATCGTGGATGTCAGCAAAGAAAACGGTGTCATCGAATCAGAAGAACATGAGATGATCAACAATCTGTTTGATTTTGGTGATGCGCAGGCAAAGGAAGTTATGATTCCAAGACCTGATATGACTTTTGCAAATGTAAATAATACTTATGACGAACTGATTGATATTTTTCAGGAAGACAAATTTACCAGACTTCCTGTCTATGAGGATACGACCGATAACGTCATCGGTATCCTGAACATGAAAGATCTTCTCCTCTGCAAGGACAAGGAGCATTTTTCCGTGCGGGATATCATGCGTGAACCTTATTTTACTTTTGAGCACAAAAATACCGCAGAACTTTTTATTGAGATGCGTAAGTCATCTATCTCCCTTGCAATCGTACTCGACGAGTACGGTGCAACTGCCGGTCTTATCACGCTTGAGGATCTCTTAGAGGAGATCGTGGGTGAGATCCGTGATGAATACGACACGGATGAAGAAGATCCGATCCTGCCGCTTAATGACCGCGAATTTATCGTTTCCGGTTCCACCAACCTGCAGGATCTCTGCGATGAGTTAGATCTTAATTTCAGTTCCGAAGATTATGATACGATCGGCGGATATCTGCTCGGTCTCTTAGATCATCTGCCGGAAAAAAATGAGATCATCATCACAGATGACAATGTGCTTCTCCGCGTCGAACAGATGGACAAAAACCGGATTGAGAAAGTTTACATAAAAAAACCGGACTTTCCACCGGATGAATCAGACAAACAATAAACAATAGAAAGAAACGGATATAAAAATACCGGCCTGCAGCCTCAGATTTTATCTGATTTTGCAAGCCGGTATTTTTATATCCTTCTTATTTCGGTTTTTATTCAATATCGCACAGATCGCTTCCTGCCTCAGAACGGAACCGGAATGTATCCTCTACTCCATGATAGGAAATGGAAAAACTTCCCTCCATATCCAGATAGGAATGCGCTGCTGCGATCGCGTCTAAAAATTCTGCAATATTTTCCAGAAAACCTTCTGCACATTCCGGTGAACTGCACGCTTCTTCCTCTACCTTTTCGTCAATATACAGACGAAGCGTAAAATCATCCATGTCGCTCTCATTGTCCACTTCCGCTTTCTGTAAATAGGAATTGGTGCAATTCTTAAACAGATTGCTTACATAAGATGCCGTAGAAGAAATCCGTGACTGTGAAATATCCTCCGCCTCTAAATATATCTTGTAACTGATTTTTAAACTGTTGTCTGCCATTTTCTCTTTCTCCCGTTTTTTATTTATACTTATATCGCATTTTGTAAAATGGATCGGTATATCTTTGTTATTTCTTTGTAGTGACTGCTTTTACCTTAGACCAGCCCGAATAGATCTTTTTGGATTTTCCGTTCATTTTTGCAGTCTTATAGGTGCGGACGCGTATGTAATATTTCTTTTTTGCTTTTAATTTTGAAACGTCCAGTTTTACCTTTTTGGTATTATTGACATTCTTTGTCACAACCGACTTTTTGAATTTCGCATCCACTGCATATTGGATCTGGTAACCGCTTGTCTGTTTTGCCTGCTTCTTCCAGGACACCGAAAATGCTTTTTTCTTTGCCTTTACACCGGAAATAGCGGTTCCTTTCGGTATGATCTGGAATGTCTTCCGGTATTTTCCGGTGTAATCACCTTTCATTTCAATCGTGACCGTATAAATACCGGCATTTTTCCGCCCGGACGGCTTCTTTATTTTATAATCCGTTCCCTCTTTCAACTTCTTTCCGGCACTGTTTGTCACTTTTACCGCCGGCATATGTGACTTTCCGTCATAGGTATAGGAAGTCTTTGAGAGCTGGACCATCTTTACTTTCGGAAGGGTTCGTACCGTTTCCGTCTTTCCACAGACGCTGCATTTCCGTTTCACTTTTCCGCTCTCTCTGTACTCACTCCACTTATGACCGGCTGCCGGAATTACTTTCTGTGCCACAAGCACTGTTTTACACACACTGCAATGACTTCCTTCCGTAAGACCGGTCGTCTCACAGGCTGCTGCTACCGCTGCATCTTTTACCGGTGTATGCCCTGTTGCCGGAATCACTGTCTGTTCTGTCAATATTTCCCCACAGACACTGCAGTGGCTTCCCTCTGTGAGACCGGTCGTCTCACAGGATGCTGCTACCGCTGCATCTGTCACAATTGTATGACCTTCTATCGGGATTTTTCCAGGATCTGTCTGCGTAGCTCCACTATCTAATGTACATACCGGCAAATACCCCTCCCAATAATCTTCTTCTGTATGACATGTTTTCGACCAGCTGCTGTATGTATCATAAAACTCATCACTTTTCACAAAAAAATTATAATAATAACCATCACTCTGGTCATCCCATGTACAATCCACATTATACCAGGAGCTACATATTTTTACTTTATTCCATTCATGGTTGGAACTCGTCACCACCGCCGTATCGATTCCTGAGCCATTGCACATCATTGCAAATGACTGGGCATATCCGGCACAGACAGTCTTATCCGTACAGAAAACGCTGTACACAGACTGTGAATATTCTGTACTCTCCGTTGCAAAATCGCTATTCACAAGAGCCTGATTATAATACACTTTTTCACAGATCAGATCATGTATCTTTTTAACCTTTTCATAATCTTTACTGCATTGATCGATCTGCTCCTGCCAGGCATCCACCTGTTCCTTTACTTTTTCCGTCTTTTCCATCCGGTCTGTACCGTTTTCAAACGCAGGATAAATACCGAATACCAGAGAAATTGTATCATTTGAATATGAAATTGTATAAACTGTCGCATTCAAAAAATAATATTGTGGATTTGAATACCGAAACATCAACAGTACATTTTTCTGCTGTGCCTTCGCAAGTGTGCTTCCAGAAATTGCCTGCATCCGATATGCCCCCGACTTTGTCGTCACAGCATCCGTTTCCGTCGTCAGGTACTTTTCACAGATGACATCTAAGGCATTCCAGTACGCTTTTTCTTCGTCCGATAACTGATCATAAAAGTAATCGCTTCCATACTTGTTCCAGTCGTCCGCTGCTATGTCTGCCGTTCGAAGCAAAGACTGTTCGGCAATATCACTTTCTTCTATGGATTCATAATCCTCGTCAGCCGCCTCTTCGGTTTCTTCCTCAAATAAAAGCCGTCCTGTCGGCAATTCCATATCCGTTAGGACTTCATCCGCATAAATGCTGTTGTTTTTTTCTGAAAATGCAAATATCAGACTGCAAAAAATTACCGTCAATATTTCTATTTTTAATTTTGCTCTTTTCATAACATCCTTATCCTTACCTGCCGCTCATTTATCAGTCACAATCTTCTTCCCTGATTTTAAGAAAACTGTTCATTTTTCATGGCACTTTATGTCCATTATACCTTCCCGCTCGTCATCAAACAAGTCTTATCCACCATATCCTTTGTATTTTTCCCCGATCTTTTCTGTCAGGATTCTGCGATCAGTTCCGAAAGCGGTGCAAATGTATATCCCATCTCCTCCCATTTTGTCAAAAGTTCATCTAAGATCTCCCCATTCGTCTTTGAAGTGCTGTGCAGCAAAACGATTGCTCCCGGATGGATCCTGGTCAGCAGTTTATCAAATGCTTCCTCCTTCGTCGGCTGGTTATCGACATTCCAGTCCACATAGGCAAGGCTCCAGAAAAATGTATTGTATCCGAGTTCTTTTGCCATCTTTAGATTTTCCGTGCTGTATTTTCCCTGTGGCGGACGGTAATATTTGATCATTTCTTTGCCCGTGATCGACTGGTATAACGATGCGACATCATCGATTTCCTTTTGGAATGAAGCCAGATCCGATATGGATGACATATCCGGATGATGATAAGTATGATTGCCAACGGCATGCCCCTCTTCCTCCATGCGCTTTACGATATCCGGCGCTGACTCAAGGAAATGTCCCACGACAAAAAAGGTCGCTTTTGCATTGTGTTTCTTTAATGCATCCAGGATCGGTTCTGTATTTCCATTTTCATACCCGCAGTCAAAGGTCAGGTAAATTGTCTTTTTATTTTTATCGCCCACATACCATGCGTTGTATTTTTTTAATTCATCCGCTGTCACATTGCCGGTCGGCTGGGTTCCCTCCGCTCCAAAGCCCAGTCCCCAGTTATCTGCCTGATTCTGGACAGACACTGTCTCCACTGTTTTTTTCATCTGCTGTTTCTGCAGCGAACCTGCGCCCCAGCCTAAAAAGAACATAAAAACAAACAGTGCCGTCACTTTTAAAATTTTCTTTTTGTTATGGTTCATGTTTTTCCCTTCCATCCCGATTATTGATATTGCATAACATCTACGCATCGCAATCATGCATGAATGCTATACTTTACAATATTTCTTTTTGTATTCTATGTGGGAAGGCGCATGTACCATGCCCGGAAATATTGATCCGGAAAATCTGTTACAAAAAAAGTACCGTATACTGACATTTTTCTTTTTTGTCATATACAGTACTTTTTCTTTTCTATCTATTTATCTGTATTCATTTAAAACTTTCCGCCCAGATTCTCTTCTCCGTACTTACTCATAGCGCAATGCATCGATGACTTCCATCTTTGAAGCCTTATTTGCCGGGTAATATCCGAAAAATACACCGGTCAGCATAGAGAAGAACAGTGATAACAGAATTGCTGTTGCAGATGGATGTACCGACATGATAATGTAATTTGCATACTGTGAGTACATATTCTGAATGACAAATCCTGCCGCTTTTCCAAGCAATGCTCCGATTCCCACACCGATCAGGATACCGATGATACCTCCGATCAGACAGAGCATGATCGCCTCTATGACAAACTGCATACGGATGGTACGCCTTTTTGCGCCAAGCGCCATACGGACACCGATCTCTCTTGTACGCTCCGTGATGGACACCAGCATGATATTCATAACGCCAACACCACCAACGATCAGTGAAATTGCTGCAATACCGGAAACCGCAATCGTGATCACGTTAAGTACCGTATTGATCATGCCAAGGTCGGATGCCATGTTGTACGCACTGACATGGAAGTTTTTATTATTCGCATATACCTCATCAAAATAAGATAAAACATCCGTTGTTGCCTGATTGACATCTGCAAGAGGATCGATCATAAGATTAAAATAATCATAACCAGTCCTGTCAGTCCCCTGCAGTTTAAAACAGGTCTGAAGAGGGATCATCAATTCTGTTACACGGTCTTTTTCCGGTATGGACGTGTCCACTTTTCCAAATAATGCTTGGTTATATACATAAACGCCAACTACAACAAAATCAAAAATTCCGCCATCCGATGTTGCAACAGAAAGTGTTTCACCGATCGGATCTTTACCTACAAAATATCTCTCTGCCATCGTATCTGCAATCAGGCATACTCTCTTTTTCCCCTGATTATCTGCCTTTGTCAGATTTCTTCCGGCATGCATTTCCAGTTTCATATACTCTAAATATTCCGGTGTGATACCATCAATATTGACATTTGCATAATTCTTGGAATCAGCATCATCTTTAATGGTTCCTGAACCAAGATAGTTCTGTGCTGCAACACCTGTTACCTCATCCGGATATTTTTCGATCAATCCATCGATCATATCCTGTGTAACATAATCACTGTCCGTCATCTCCGGCTGTTCCCAGGTGTCCCAGTCTTCATCATTTTCCGGATAACGTGCTTCCACATACGCCTGTACCATATTCCCCCCAAGGGAATTCATGGTTGCCGTAAGAGTACTCTGAATTGAACCACCGATCGTTGTGATAATGATCACCGAACTGATACCGATGATGATTCCAAGCATCGTCAGAAGAGAACGCATCTTGTTGCTGGAAATACTCGTGATTGCCTCTTTGATATTTTCCCAAAACATTAATGTTCACCTCCGTTATCCGCCACGATCTGACCATCTAACAGAGTAACGATACGCTCTGTTTCCTGTGCAAGCTCCTGGGAATGTGTGATCAGGACAATTGTTTTCCCCTGCTCCTCATGAAGCTTATGGAATAAGTCCATGACCATATGACCTGTCTTAGAATCAAGTGCTCCGGTCGGCTCATCCGCAAGAATGATCGCCGGATCATTGATCATTGCCCTTGCAATTGCAACACGCTGTTTCTGTCCACCGGAAAGCTCATTCGGTCTGTGATCCGCACGTTCTTCCATTCCCACCATTTTAAGCATTTCCATGGCATGTTCTTTTCCGTTTTTGGAATGTTCTTCTCCATATAGTAATGGAACCATAACATTTTTTAATGCATTGGCTCTCGGAAGGAGATTAAAGTTCTGAAATACAAAACCAATCCTGCGGTTTCTGATCGCACTCCGTACTTCATCCGACATTCCATTGACATCCTGTCCCTCCAGATAATAATCTCCCTGTGTCTGGCGGTCGAGGACTCCTATAATATTCATAAGTGTACTCTTACCGGAACCGGATTCACCGACGATGGAAACAAATTCCCCTTTATTTACGGTAAGGTTGATTCCATGTAAAATTTCAAGTTCATTTGGTTTTCCCAAATAATATGTCTTAACGATATTTTCCATTCGGATTACTGGTTCACTCACTACTCATTTCCCTCCACGCTGGTGCTCATACCTTCTGCATCTGAGGTTTCATCTGTAGATGCGCCTGTTCCCATATCCTGCTCGGAATACATCTGTTCCGGTGTAAACTGCTGTCCTTCTGTCACCGTTCCGGAGTAATCATAAATTAATTTATCTCCTTCTGCCAGATCTCCACCGGTTACTTCCGTATAGTAATCTACTTCTTCACCAACTGTGATATTCTTCTTCACCGCTGTAGCAGAACCGTCTGCATTTGCCTCTGCAACAAGTACGTATGTATTTCCGTCATCATCCGTCTTGACAAGATCATAAGGAATCGCTAATACTTCACCTTTTTCCTTGATCATGACTTTTGCTTTTACTTCCATACCGACAAGTAATTCTTTGTTATCTAAAGATATCTCTACGGAATATCCTCCGGATGTTGTCTGTCCGTCAGATCCCGTGGACTGTCCTTTGACACGTACCACTCTGGTCACAGTTCCATTAATGGTCTCATCTCCCATGGCATCCGCTGTTACAGTTGCTTTCATTCCCTCTTCAATCTTTAAAATATCAGCTTCTTCCACAGTTGCCACCATTTTTAAAGAACTGGTATCTTCGATCGTTACAAGTGGTGTTTTTGAATCTGCATTAACATCTCCGACAGAAACATTGACTGCCGTCACAACTCCACCGCAAGGTGCTGTAATATTGCAATCTTCTAACTGTTCTTTTAAATCTGTCAGTTTATCTTTGGAAGATGAATCCGATCCTTTATACTTGTCAAGTTCTACCGCACGCTGTGCATCCTCGATCGTACGGTTCGTGGTCTCTAATACTTTCTGGTAATCTTCCTCAGCAGTAGTAACTGCTTTCTGTGCAGCTAACAAAGACTGAAATTCTGCATCCGATTTATCTTCACTCTTATCCCACATAATACTCTGTGCGTTATAAGCATCCTTTGCATCATCAATTGCTTTCTGTGCAGCTGCAAGCTGTGTCTGCTGATCTTCTTTTGCACGACTGACTGTTTCTGCTGTCTGCTGTGAATTGATACTTTCTGTCGCATTTGTATCAGACATATTTTTTTCGAGATCCGCAATCTGATCCTGAATCGTAGAGGAATCTAATGTACATAATACATCTCCCTCTTTTACAATATCTCCGACCTGAACATTAACTGCTGTGATTTCTGCTAACGCTTTTGAAGTTGCATTATTCTTCGTGATACCCGATACAGTACCTTTTAATGAAATCGTATCAGATAAATCTCTCTTCTGTACCGGCTCCACCTCTACTGTATTGACTGCTGTTGCTACCTGGCTTGTCATTTTCTTTACTGAACTTCCAATGATCGCAGCTACAACGACCAGAACCACAAGCACAATAATAACTACTTTTTTCTTTCCCTTTTTCGGTTTTGTCTTGTCACCCATTTTTATTTCTCCCTTTTCTTAATTCGATTTACGGTGATTGTATCATTATCCTTTTGTCAAAAAAAGGCACTTAAGCAAATATTAAGAAATCTTAAGTTTTCCATCCGTAAATCTTTCATTTTTGTATTACTATAATAATACAGTGGTTTTGTTGGAGTGTCAAGACATTTTTCGTATTTGGTATAATTTTGCATACCAGTTTTCCCTGTCTTTTAAAATCTACCGTATTCTTTCATCGTATCATGTGCAAAACCGGCACATGATCCAATTCACCGTTCGTCAATCATGCAAGCATGTTGACTCACTTGCGTTCATTATATCCCGGAAACAGAGCATCATTTCCCGTGTCAGACTAAGTCCCTCCGGATCATCCGGGACATCCTCAAAATCAACCCATTCTGCGCAGGCAAGTTCCTCCTCATCCAGTCTTATCACATCTCCCTCATCATCCAGTTCACAAAAATAGCCAAGAAGAAGATTACTGTCAAATCCCCAAGGCTGACTCTTGTAATAACGGATATTTTTTACGGAAAGCCCAACCTCTTCCTTCACTTCCCTCGCCACCGTTTCCTCCGCAGTTTCACCGATTTCGGTAAATCCGGCAATCAGTGCATATCTTTTATATTCACGGTTTGCATATTTTGTCATGAGGATTTTTCTGCCGTTTGTCACGCCCACGATCACTGCCGGTGCTATTTTCGGGAAAACCATGTTGTTACAGTCCGGACATGAAAGCATCCGGAGTTTTTCACTATGTACCAGTTTATGCCCACATCTCCCACAATAGACATTATCGCGGTACCAGACATACAGATGCCATGCGGTCGCAGCTGCAAGCACCCGCTCTTTCGGCTGCATGGTGCGTGTCTCAAACATTTTATAGTATACAAATCCCAGCACCTCTATCCCTTCCCCCGGATCTGTCAGAAAATAATCATCCTCCCCGATGGAAAAAAGATAAACGCATGCAGGGATTTCCTTTCCCATCCCACGACAGATTTCAGAAAGTTCTTTATAGGTCAGATAACACACCTGACCATCATTTTTTGCCAGAATACGGTTATCTTTAAAGATCATAAGAAAACTGTCTGCCTGTGGTACCTTTTTGTGATATTCATTACTAAGATGCATCGGAAATATATCCTGAATCATTGTATTTTTCTCCTTTATCTGCATTTATTCTGACAGAACCTGAAACAAATCACACCTAAAATCTAATCTTCTTTGTGCCATCATTCAAAAAACGGATGATATTTCGCTTTGAAATACCATCCGGCCTGTCATATTATTTAACCTTTTTTAATATGTTTATGTGTAAACAGATGATCCTGACAATATTCATAATTGCCGTCACACTTTGAACAGAAACGGAACTCTAAATTCGGATCATCAAGTTCTGTCCTGCCACAAATCGCACATTTGTGCTTGGTAATGCCGGAACCCGGTCTGGGTTGACGCATCTGGGACTTGAACTGCTGTCTCCTGTGTATTTCATGCGGCGAATAACGTTTGAAATTCCGCGTTGAAAAGAAGAAAATGATAAAATTGAGCAGGGACATAAAGATTGCCACTCTGCCGGCCCATCCACTGACAATAAACTCATAAAGCGTCAGTATCGCATAAACAATCGCCATCCATTTCATCTTGATTGGGATAATGAAGTAAAGCATTACCTGCATATCCGGATACATCACGGCAAATGCAAGAAAAATGGACATATTGATATAGTTTGTGGAAAATCCCGACGCAATCGAATAAGATAACTGTGCCGCCAGTGCAGGCATCTGCGAAATTACAGATGCATTCATTGCATAATAAATACCGTACAGAACAAATGCACCGATCACGGTAAATATCATTCCACCGAAAATATAGACATTAAACCGGAAGGTTCCCCAGGTACGTTCCAGTGCCATGCCAAGCTGGTAATAAAACAATGCCATGATCAGTAAGAAGATCAGATTGGACTCTGTCGGCATAAACACCCATGTCACCAGTCTCCAGATCTGTCCATGTAAAATATGATAGGGACTGAGTGTCAGATAGCTTAAAATACCAGGCGATACGGTTCCGAATACATAGCCGATCGTATAGGCTCCGATCAGCCATATAATAAGGTTTGGAACAGCGTAACGACCAATTTTACGTTCTAATTTATTTAACCAGTTCATCGGATAAAACCCTAACCTTTCTTTGAAAACACTACTTTTTTCAGTATATCCGTATGCCTGTGCTTTGTCAATCCAGGCTGATTTTATTCATAAAAAGTTTATATTTTTCCCCGATTTGCACATTGTCTTTTGTAAAATCATGTCGTATAATGTACTTTGCTTGGCTTTTGCCCGGCATTCTTTTTAATAAGAAGAAACAGCCACTTTATTTATATATTATCCGGATTTTCCGGAGTTACTGACTGGAGGAAATTATGGAAAATAATACGCTTCACAAACTTGGAATTGATATCGGTTCTACCACCGTAAAGGTTGCTGTGCTCGACGAGCATGACAATCTGCTCTTTTCCGATTATGAAAGACATTTTGCCAACATACGGGAAACGCTTTCTTCTCTGATCCAAAAAGCATTCGATCAGCTCGGTGACCGGAAGGTTGCTCCAATGATCACCGGTTCCGGCGGACTTACACTTGCAAAGCACTTAGATGTTCCTTTCGTACAGGAAGTTATCTCTGTGTCTACCGCCTTACAGCACTATGCTCCACAAACAGACGTTGCGATCGAGCTCGGCGGTGAAGACGCAAAAATTATTTATTTTGAGGGCGGTAACGTTGAACAGCGTATGAACGGTATCTGCGCAGGCGGTACCGGTTCTTTTATTGACCAGATGGCTTCCCTGATTCAGACAGATGCCTCCGGTCTGAATGAATATGCGAAAAATTACAAAGCAATCTACCCGATTGCAGCCCGCTGCGGTGTTTTTGCCAAAACAGACATCCAGCCTCTGATCAACGAAGGTGCCACAAGAGAGGATCTCTCTGCTTCTATTTTCCAGGCGGTGGTAAACCAGACGATCAGTGGTCTTGCCTGTGGTAAGCCGATCCGCGGCCACGTTGCATTCTTAGGTGGTCCGCTCCACTTTTTATCTGAGTTAAAAGTTGCATTTATCCGCACCTTAAACTTAGATGATGAGCATGCGATCACGCCGGACAATTCGCATCTTTATGCAGCGATCGGTTCTGCCTTAAACTGCAAACCGGAACAGAATACCACTCTCTCTTCCATGCTTGAGAAATTAAACTCTGATATACATATGGAATTCGAGGTAGCACGTCTTGATCCGTTATTTAAAGATCAGGCAGAATACGATACCTTCCGTGCCCGCCACGACGGACACAATGTAAAGACAGGTGATCTTTCCACCTACGAAGGCAACTGTTATCTCGGTATCGACGCCGGTTCCACAACAACAAAGATCGCTCTCGTCGGCGAGGACGGTTCCCTGTTGTATTCATTTTACAGCAACAACAACGGAAGCCCGCTTTCCACTGCGATCCGTTCCATCAAGGAGATCTATGAAAAACTTCCGGCAAATGCACATATCGTACACTCCTGCTCTACCGGTTACGGTGAAGCTCTCTTAAAAGCAGCGCTGATGTTAGACGATGGTGAAGTAGAAACGGCAGCACATTATTATGCAGCGGCATTTTTTGATCCTGAGGTAGACTGTATCTTAGACATCGGTGGTCAGGATATGAAATGTATCAAGATCAAGAACCAGACGGTAGACAGTGTCCAGTTAAACGAAGCCTGTTCTTCCGGCTGTGGTTCTTTTATCGAAACATTTGCAAAATCCTTAAACTTTTCTGTACAGGACTTCGCAAAAGAAGCTTTATTTGCCAAAAACCCGATTGATCTTGGAACACGCTGTACTGTATTCATGAACTCTAAAGTAAAGCAGGCACAGAAAGAAGGAGCTTCCGTAGCAGATATCTCTGCCGGACTTGCCTACTCCGTCATTAAAAATGCTTTATTTAAGGTTATCAAACTCTCCGATGCAAGTGAGCTCGGAAAAAATATCGTCGTACAGGGTGGTACTTTTTACAATGATGCCGTGCTCCGCAGTTTTGAAAAGATTTCCGGCTGTGAATGTGTCCGTCCGGATATCGCAGGTATCATGGGTGCTTTCGGAGCTGCTCTCATCGCAAGAGAACGACATGAAGCTGACTATCAGACAACGATGCTTTCCATCGACGAGATCAATGCATTAACTTTTGATACCAAACTTGCAAGATGTCAGGGTTGTACCAACCACTGTCTGCTGACGATCAACCGTTTCTCCGGAAACCGCCAGTATATCACGGGAAACCGCTGTGAGCGCGGTGTCGGCGGCGTAAAAAACAAAGAAAATATTCCGAACTTATTTGAATACAAGAATAAACGCTTATTCGACTACCCTTCCTTAAAGCCGGAAGAAGCCCTGCGTGGAACAGTAGGTATCCCAAGAGTTTTAAATATGTACGAGAATTTCCCGTTCTGGGCTACCTTTTTCAAAAAACTCGGATTTTCCGTTGTACTGTCACCACAGTCCACCAGAAAAATCTATGAGCTCGGCATTGACTCAATTCCAAGTGAATCCGAGTGTTATCCGGCAAAACTTGCACATGGACATGTGACCTGGCTGATCCATCAGAATGTAGACTTTATTTTCTACCCATGTGTACCTTATGAGCGCAATGAATTTCCGGATTCCAACAACCATTACAACTGCCCGATCGTAACCTCCTACGCGGAAAATATCAAAAATAACGTGGAAGATATCACTTCCGGCAAGGTACGTTTTTATAATCCATTCATGGCATTTACCAGCGAAGAAACTTTATCTTCCCAGCTTGTAAAAACCTTTGGTGCACCGGAATTTGCCATCCCGGAATCAGAGATCCGTGACGCTGTTTCCGAAGGTTACAAAGAACTTGCTGTTGTCCGCATGGAAATGCAGAAAAAAGGTGAAGAAGTCTTAGCTTATATGGAGAAAACCGGCAAACGCGGTATTGTATTAGCAGGACGTCCATACCATGTTGACCCTGAGATCAACCACGGTATCCCGGAACTGATCAATTCCTATGGTATTGCCGTACTGACTGAGGACTCCGTTTCTCACCTTCATCAAGTGGAACGCCCTCTGATCGTTATGGATCAGTGGATGTATCATTCCCGTCTGTATGCGGCTGCAAACTTTGTAAAAACCAGGGATGACCTTGATCTGATCCAGTTGAACTCCTTCGGTTGTGGCTTAGACGCAGTTACCACCGACGCAGTCAACGACATCCTGACAAAATCAGGCAAGATCTACACATGCTTAAAGATTGATGAGGTTAACAACTTAGGTGCTGCAAGGATTCGTATCCGTTCCCTGCTCTCCGCCATCCGTGTGCGTGAGAAGAAACAGACAAAACGGACAATTATTCCTTCCAACTATAACAGAGTTGTTTTCACGGAAGAGATGCGTAAAAATTATACAATTCTCTGTCCGCAGATGTCACCGATCCACTTTGAGCTGTTAGAACCTGCATTCTGTGCAGCCGGTTATAACCTGGTGGTACCGGATGTTCCAAGCCGCACCTGTGTGGATGTCGGATTAAAATATGTAAATAATGATGCCTGCTATCCGTCACTGATTGTGGTCGGACAGCTTATGAGTGCTGTTATGTCCGGAAATTATGACATGAACAAAACAGCGATCCTGATCTCGCAGACCGGCGGAGGCTGTCGTGCCAGCAACTACATCGGTTTTATCCGTCGTGCTCTTGAAAAAGCAGGATATCCGAATGTACCGGTAATCTCCATCAACTTAAGCGGACTTGAAAGCAATCCTGGCTTTAAACTGACGCCTTCACTGATCCAGCACGGACTATATGCATTAGAGTTTGGCGATATTTTCCTTCGCTGTCTGTACCGCACACGTCCTTATGAAGCAGTAAAAGGATCTGCGAATGCACTGCATGAGAAATGGAAAAAAGAAGTAATCTCCTTTATCACACAAGATAAACTGTTGTCCCACCGCAAATTTAAGCAGATGTGCCGTCAGATCATCCGCGATTTTGACAACCTTGACCGTGTAGATGTGAAAAAACCGCGTGTCGGCGTCGTTGGAGAGATCTTAGTAAAATTCCATCCTGCTGCAAACAACGATTTAGTCGGATTGTTAGAATCCGAAGGCGCAGAAGCTGTCGTGCCGGATCTGACCGACTTCCTGCTCTACTGCTTCTATAACACCGGATTTAAGGCTGACAACCTCGGTTTCAGCAAAAAGTCCAAACGCATTGGACGACTTGGCATCAATTTCTTTGAATGGTTAAGAAGCGCTGCCAGAGATGAATTTGAAAAGAGTAAGCATTTTGATCCGCCTGCTCATATCGACGATCTTGCAAATTATGCAAGAGATATCGTATCCGAAGGTAACCAGACCGGTGAAGGATGGTTCTTAACCGGCGAGATGATGGAGCTGATCCACAGTGGTACACCAAACATCGTCTGTACACAGCCATTTGCCTGCCTGCCGAACCACGTTGTAGGAAAAGGTGTTATCAAAGAGCTGCGCCACCGTTTCCCGGAATCAAATATCGTTGCCATTGACTACGATCCGGGTGCAAGTGAAGTAAACCAGTTGAACCGTATCAAACTGATGCTCTCAACTGCAAACAAAAATCTTGCAAAGCAATCTTTATAAATCACACACAGATTTATCATCATGCATTACCGTTTTCACAGCCGCGCTTATAGGGTGCGGCTGTTTTTCTTTTGTGTCTCTGTAAATATTATTTCCAGACAGCATAATAATTCCGGTTCTGTTCGACCGGCTGTGAAAAATCTGCCTCATATCCCTTGTCGTCCTGCCAGCCTGCGAACTCCCTGTCTTTGTATTCCGGCACTGCTGGTGCACTGATCGTATCTCCTTCCGTCACACAGTACTTTTTATAACATTCACTGTTATCTGCATCTTTATAAAACTGTACATAATATTTCTGAATTTCTACTATTTGCAACTTGTCTGCCAATACAGTCCGGCTGCATTTCACAGTACCGGTTTTTCCATTCGGATGCATAAACGTTCTATCTACTCCCACAGAAAATAGTCCCTTCTCCTTATCAGCTCCCATGATCCGCATTACAATACCGGTTTGGGCATCCAGCTCCTTTGCAATCTGTTCTGTCACATCCGCGGTAAATTCCTGATTATCGGCTACATTATACAACTGTTTTATCTTTACATTACAAAGTATATTTTCTACAACCGCCGGGAGCTGGCTTTCCAGCTCTGTAGCGTAATTCATACGGCCGGTTACCGTTAATATTATCAGAATTGTTATTGCACCAATTACGATTCCAATCATCATAGTTATCATATTTTTCACTTTTCCCACCCTTTATCTATCATTCATTTACCGGTATATTTACCACGGCATATCTGACTCTGTTATCATGATCTTCTGTCATCACACTTACTTCATACACCCCCGGCATCTGAAAATCCAGTTTATTTTCCAGCACTGTTCCATCGGGTGAAATAACTTTCATCAACTGTATCCGCAATTCATTTTCTGCATAATCCCACGCCTTTATAATATCTGTCATCTGATATGTTCCAATTTTCAGATATCCTGTTATGGCTGTTTCAAAATGGGGTGGTGCTTTTTGTGATTCCTCATAAAACGTTTCAAAATCTGCCGGGTTTTCCGTCTGCCGATCCATATGACCAGATACGATCTCAACGATTCCCTTATTTCCGTTTTCATCCGTCACTCCCCTAAAAACAAGCCACATTACCCCCACAAGGATTATCGCCTGAAGAATTGTTTTCCCATAAACTTTGATCACTTCATGCATATCCACCTCCTATCCGCCGCAGATACAATTCAGAAACTGCTGCACAAATTCATAAACAGCTCCGCCCTGCCTCATATTTTCATACCAGTAACCAACTAAAAAAAGTGTCACGGTAATTGTCAGAAATCCACTTCCAAATTCCTCAATGATATCCTCCATCTGCTTTCCCTTTCCTGTGTTCTTTAAAAAGATGACACATAATTTAAAATTTCATAAAACATTCTTATCACTGCACTGCCAGCCAAAATCCCCAGAAACGCTCCGCCAAATTTTTCCACGATCATCATAAGGCTCAAATCTATCACCTCGCAATCGCATATGTAATATTCTCTTCGTAAATTCCAAGTACCGGTATGCGGTAATGATACTTTAATGCCACCTGTGCAGCCCTCATATTTTGCCATGCGTCATAAACACAATCCGAAATCTCCAGTTCATATCCGTCCTCTGCCGCCTTCTTTTTACAGGCATCGATCACACCCGGATTAAAATTACTGTTTTCCAGTTCCGCAACCACCTGTGATTTATACTCTTTTGCAGCAGCAACCTGCCCACTCGCCCCAATCAGACCTGTACATATAAAAATATTTGCCATCATTATAAATAAAATACCAAATGCCCCGATTATCTGCCTCATTGCACTGCACCTCCCATACTTCCAAGCATATGAAACATCATTATCATTCCAACTGTCAGATCGATCAGAAGTTTTACGGTTGCCGCTATAACAGGATAAGAAAATATCATTTTCTGTCTAAATGCGATTTTTCCATTTCGGATTTCTTCTGCCCGGTTCTGCATTTCATTCACATGCATGATCAGATGATTCATCTGTGTCACTGCATCCCCGGTTCCCATCTCCGCAACAGCATGAAGCATTTTCATGCAATTCTGTGCTTCCGGCACATCAAATTCTTTGCAAAATTCTGTATATGCACTCAGTTTTTCCGGCGTTTTTTTTAATCGCTCCTCCAGACATTCAATCTCATATCTGAGCACCGGCGGTGCACTGTTTTTTGACTTTTCGATTGAAACCTGTACATTATTATTCTGCAATAACAGAGCAAGTTCCATAAACCAGCCCGGAAGAGCCAGATAAACAGCCTCCTTCACATCTCTTTTTGCAATCTGATACCCCACCTTATGCTGCATGGCTAAAAAAAGCGTCACCGGGAATAAAATTCCTGCGAGAATAAGTTTTCCGGCCAATACAGCAGCTAACATCATACCAGCCGCCGGCAATGCCCATAACATACTTTTTCTTTTTTCCTTTTTCTCATTGTAATGGTACACCATTTCACAGCTTGAACTGATTTCCTGTTCTTTCTCCACCTTCTCTGTGGCTAGCCAGTCATTCGTCAGATTCCTCGAACTCTTTACAAATACCCATAATAGGAAAAGCAGAAATACAAGTGATGAGACCTGAATGATCCCTACTCCAAAAATATTAAAATCCGTTTTCACCACAAAAAGATCTTTCATGGAATCTAACACATACAATGCCGTCGCACACAAAATAACGGATACAATCACAGAAATAATGTTATCCGTATGACTTTTTTTCTTCTCTGCCTGAAGCTGATAGCCTCTGCGCTTCCACAATTCGATATCTTCTAACAGGAGCAGTGCAGACTCACTCATCTCTCCCCCATGTTCCTCTGCATTGATCAAAAGCTCATGAAGCATTTTTATTTTAGGGCATTGATATTGACTTTCAATCGGTTCTAATGCTGATTCAAAGACATTTTCTCCTGCAGAGAAGTCTCCAAATTCCAGTTCCAGAATCACCTGCTCAATACAGGAACGCATCTTCCCTTCTTCAAATATTTCTCTGGTTTCCTTTAATGCACTTAAAATTTTTCCTGTTTTCTGAAATGCATATAACATCTGCTCCATATATTCCGCAGCATCCGCAAATCGTTTCTGCTCGTACATCTTATGGTACATATCCAGCACCAGAACCGGAAGCATCATGATAACCGCGGTCAACGCGATCACAACGCCGCCCGCTTTAAGCCGGAACACGGCACCTATACCAATCACCCCTGCGAGTGCCAGAAAAATCATCACTGCATGGGTTTTCCACGAAAAATGATACCCATACATATCCACTTTTTTCTGCAGATTTTTCGGATTCCAAAAAGTCAGCCACCCCACGATACATCCTCTCCTTTCATCGGTTCTCTTTAAGATACGTTTCAAACTGTCTGCATACAAAAGGCTCCTCCACGCCTGTTTCCCTGAACCTTTTTTTGATATCCGGCGGCAATTCCTTCGATACAAGCGCCCCATCATCGACGATCATATAAATTCTGTTTTTCCCTTCTTCACGCGAAAAAAAACATAGCTGATCTATATAACGTCTGACCTTTCCATCGGAAGATTCGATTTTTCGGATCAGAACTGCAGCATTCACATAACGGTAAATCCGATTTTCCATACGCTGTGCATCATTGACATTATTCATCATATTTAATATCCGATCCGGAAGTTTTCTCACATCATCCAGATGGATCGTCGTAAATCCATGAACGCCGGTGCTCCATTGCTCCAACAATGATGTTACCTCCACAGAGCGCGCCTCCGAGAGCATCAGCCAGCTTGGATTCTGACGCAGTGAGGCTTTGATTGCATCTGTATAATCAAATCCCTTTCCGACACGAAGTTCAACCGCATCTGCACCGGGATTGATGTTCGCATAATGGATCTCCAACGAATCTTCTATCGTGATAACACGTTCTTCCTTTCTGATAAACTGCATAAAAAATTTTGCACATTCTGTCTTGCCTGCCCCCGGCTCCCCTCCAAAAACAAGATTCATCTTCGCCTGCACACAATTTAACAGCAGATGCAGCACTTCTTTCTCACAGTACTTCTGATCCAGCAGATTCTCTAAGGTATTTCTTACAAAACACGGGGATTTACGGATACAGATGCTGATCCCCGATATCGCCGCCGACTCATGAATAATACTGATTCTCAGTTCTTTTGTATCCGCTTCCAGTATTTTGTTTGCATTATTAAATTGTTTATTGATACAATTTGAGATATTGTGTGTAAATGTACTGATAAAATATTCCGGTATCTCCTCATTTGCACAGTACCTCCCCTCTTTCAGATCTGTGATCCATAATTTTTGCCCATTATAGTCTACATCCGTCACCTCCGGTCTGCTTAAATATTTCCAGAATATCCCGAACTGTTCCGGTGTGGGTTCAAAAATAATCTTTTCACTCATCTTTTCCAGATTCTATCTCCTTCTCCATTTTCTTTGCCTCTTCCTAAGGACGAAGCGCATTCATATTGTCAAAAAAACCGGTAAGTGTATTCTTAAATTCCATTGCAACATATCCGTCCGACGACAGTGCCGCCACAATGATCGCACCTAATGCCAATAATACGATTACCGCAAGAATTGCATTTCCATAATGTTTCATTACCTGTTCCATAATTGATATCCTCCATTTTCATTTTTTTCCATTTGTTTCATGAGAAGAAACAGATTATGTTCCATTTCTTCGAAAAAGTTTTCATTACGTTCTGTTCTCGATTTCTGTCTCCATGACTTCATAAAATTATCAATTTTTCCCTGCGCTGACACCCACTCCAATTCCCCGTTTTGCGGGATATAGCCTATCTGTTCCGGCGCAATACGATACCTGTCCATCATATCCGTCTTTAACCGGCTTGCATGCAATGCATAGCCTTCGACCAGATAAAGAACCTTTTTGTGTCTGACTGTAAAATTGTGTATGATCTCCTGCCATTCACTCGGATAGGTATGGATCCCTGCGACAATAACATCTGCATTTTTTAAACTGTTTTGTGTTTTTTTGTCTCTGCCACATCCACAATCTGCAAATAAAATTCTGTCTTTTCCACCGGAAAAAATACACTGCCAGCCATTCTCCCTATGCACAAAAATACTATGTGCCGGTCTGATTTTTGCCAGAAGCCATGACATCACAATCATATTTTCTGTTATATGGCAGGACTCTTCCATACCCCAGAATGCTATTTTTACAGACATGTCCGCTCCTTTTTCCCATTACAAAAAAGGCGGGATATCCCTCTGAAACAGCCTTTGGCAATAAAAATTGTTCTGTGAAATAAATTGATAATAGTTGATTCTAATAAGATGGAAATCCCTGTCTGATTTCCAGCGATACGGTCTGTCATACAACCGTAAAAATGTCTGCTGATCTGTTCATCCTGTTTCAAAACCGCTCCAATCTCCTCAATATATAGAACGATCTAAGATGCTTCACGCAAACCCGATAAAAAGATAGTCATATATTACTTCATTTTATTATGTTTGTAAAGACCTTATTTTATTTTTTTCTTTTCTTTTAGCCATGTATCATTTATAATTGTGCATGAACATTGGATAATATCTGACTGACGCTATCCAAAAATATTTACAATATGATCTGGAGGAGTTCATGAAAGAGTTTGTAATTGTAACTGATACAACCACTGATTTACCAAGAGAATATGTTGAAAAACATCACTTATACATGATGTCCCTTCCTTACACCTTAGAAGGCACATCCTACACCTGGGAAAATCCAATGCCGGTCAAAGAGTTTTATGATAAAATGCGTGCCGGATCATTACCGACCACCTCACAGGCGAATCCCGAAGAAGCTGCTACTTTGTATGAATCGATTCTGAAAGAAAATGATGTGGATATTCTCCATATCGCATTTTCTTCCGGTCTCAGCGGAAGTTTTAACAGCTGCAGGATCGCCGCAGCAGACGTATGTGAAAAATATCCAGACCGCCGTATCGTAGTTGTGGATTCACTTGCCGCAACATTAGGTCAGGGGCTCTTAGTCTATAAAGCAGTTCAGTTAAAGGAAGCTGAAAAAAATCTGGATGAAATTGCTGCCTGGTTAGAAGAAAACAAATATCATCTCGTACATAATTTTACCGTGGACGATCTTTTTCATCTGCATCGCGGCGGACGTCTCTCTAAGACAGCTGCAATTGTAGGTACGATGATCAATTTAAAACCGGTACTTCATGTCGATGATGAGGGCCATCTTGTCATGTTAAGCAAAGTGCGCGGCCGCAAGAAATCACTGATCGGACTGGTCGACTGCATGGAAAAACAACTCGGTGACTGGAAAGATAAAAATGATATTATCTTTATCAGTCATGGTGACTGCCCGGAAGATGCACAGTTTGTTGCCGATCTGATTAAAGAACGTTTTGGATATGAAAATTTTATGATCGGATATATCGGTGCCACGATCGGCGCGCATTCCGGTCCGGGTACGGTTGCACTGTTTTATATGGGGGACCACCGTTAACCTCTGTATCAGCCACATGTTTTACACCTTATATATAAGCTGCGATCCCAAAAGAGGCATGTGAAAAATGAAAAATCATTTTTCGCATGCCTCTTTTTATTCTTCCTGATACCATCCCTCTCCTGCTGTGCAGATCAAAAGCTGTCCACCGCCTTTTGCTGCGTGGTGAATGTGCCAGTTATTACGGCATCCCGGTTCAAATGTCACATTTGCCATAAATACAGCACAGTTCTTCGGATCTGTCAGTGGATTCAGATAAGAATTACCGATAAAATACTGTGCAAATCCTGTATTCTCCGCACCCGTTCCAAATACGTTCCGTTTTTCAAATTCTTCTCTACTTATAGTCTTCATAATTGTATTGCTCCTTTCCGTTGACGGATTCTATCATCTGCTTCCCCATCGGAAGTACTTATAAATTCTACAACTTGAAGTGCACTATAAGTCAAGAGCTTTTTGCTAGTTTGTAAATTTTACAGCCGTACCATATGCAATGACTTCTGCTGCCCCCTGCATAACTGCAGAAGATGCATAACGGATATTTACAACCGCATCAGCACCTAAGCTCTCTGCCTCTTCCACCATGCGCTTTGTTGCAAGTGCTCTAGCCTCATTCATCATTTCATTGTATGCCTTTAACTCTCCGCCAACTAATGTTTTGAAACTCTGTGTAATATCTTTTCCAATATTTTTGCTCTGGATCGTGCTTCCCTTTACCAGACCAAGCATTTCTAAATTTTTGCCGCTGATATAATCAGTATTTACTAAGATCATCTTCTTCTCCACTCCTTATCTCCTGCACACGTTCTACGGTTACTGCAAATGCTACTCCTGCCAGTGCCAGCGGAATAATTACCATCAATAATTTCATGATGACAGTCAGATCCGGGATCAGCATAAATACCGCAGCAATTGCAACATAATACACGATCAGAACTGCTGCAATGATAATCGGAGCGATCATTTTGTTTCGATGTTCCTTTTTCATAACTTTTGCCTCCTTTGTGTATTATCTAGTTAATACAATAATACATTCAACAGAATATGTCAACCACAAATCAACGCAAAATATCCCCAGTCCCAGATGATATGTTCAAAACTGTTTTCCAAATATTCGTAAATATCATCTTCCTCATATCCCGTCATGCGGGAGACCACAACCATATAATCACGCACATCTTCGTAGGAAATTCCTCTTCGGCAGGAAGTTGAAATTCCTTCTTCGCAGAAGCTCCCCTCCCCCTGACTTAACAACCAGTGCAGAAAAACAGCATGCCTTATTGTGGCATATTCCATTGCGATCCACTGCACCTGCACGACCATCTCCTCTAAATTTCCTTCCGGTTTTAAAGAATCTGCATACAACTCTGTCAAAAGGAACCGCCGCATCAACGGCTGGTATTTCAAAAACTGTACTTCAAACTCCTGCCATTCTTTTACAACTTCCTCATCGATTCCCTGTTCGGATAACTGTTCTGCAAGCTGTGCCACAGGCTCTAAGTATTTTTCATACAATCCTTCCCTGCGATAATTCTCTGCAAGGTCCAAAAACAGTTCGTTGCGCTCCTCAATGGAATACTGCAGTGTCTGTTCAATTCCATCAATCGTTTCTGAAAGTTCTAAAAGGAATCCACCCGGATACATTTTTGCCATGTCTGTCAAATCCAGTCCCAACGCATCTTCTGCCGCATCTTTTACCTGCTTATTTTCCATACACCCATCTTTTGCCTGCTCATCTTCCACACGCTCATATAGATCAAGCAGCACATAAAAAATCTTCATCAGATTATGCTCCGGCGTATGCGCTCCATCCTCCATCAGCTTCATTAAAAATGCGCGCAAGTTCACAAGCGGCGCAAGTTCCCGATAAGCAGATGTATCCATCTCTCCGGAAAATGAAATATGTTCTCTTTTCCGCAACAGATCAATGACCGCCGGACAAGACGGCATCAGGGCGTATTCTGTGACATCTTCGTTAAAGGTATGGATCTCTCTTGGAAAAAGCTGACAGGTCTGTGAAAGTATCTCATCCCCATAAGTAAGAACCAATCTGCACAATTTTTTGCCATTCAGAAATGGACAATTTTTCTCTTTATTTAATCCGATGACTCTGCTGCCATCCTTCTTTCTTACATACCCACTCAGCTTTTCTTTTTTTGCCTGCTGTCCTCTATCTGTATCATACATCCCGTCCGGCGTCAGAGTGTGTTTCCACTTTACAAAAGTGTCCTCATCCACCCCGATCTTCCATTCCCTGCAGCATGTAAAACTGCACCGGTCTGCTATACAGGTAAAATCTTCATAATAATCCGGCTTCATTTCTCTCTCCTAGCTTATGAATAAATATAGGGCTGTTTTTTCAAAGGGTATTTTTACCTTTTGAAATCCAGCCCCACATTTTTTATAAAATCTTCGTCGTCCACTTTGAGCAGTCCCACACGGCGTTCACCACATCCTGATAGAAATCCGGCTCATGACAGATCAAAAGTACTGCTCCGCGGTATTCGTTTAGAGCACGCTTTAATTCGTCTTTTGCATCCACATCCAGATGGTTCGTCGGCTCGTCCAGAAGCAGGATGTTAGTCGTGCGGTTCATCAGTTTGCACAGACGTACTTTCGCCTGCTCACCACCGCTAAGTACACGCACCTGGCTTTCAATATGCTTTGTGGTCAGACCGCATTTTGCAAGTGCTGAACGCACTTCGTACTGGGAAAAAGCCGGAAATTCTTCCCAGATTTCTTCGATACAGGTATTTTTATTTTCCCCTTTGATCTCCTGCTCAAAATAACCGATCTCTAAGTTTTCCCCCAGAGTGACTTCCCCTGATAAAGCCGGAACCAGTCCTAAAATACTGCGCAGTAAAGTCGTCTTTCCGATACCGTTTGCACCGACTAAGGCGATCTTCTGACCGCGTTCCATAGAAATATTAAGCGGCTTTGATAACGGTTCATCGTACCCGATGACAAGATCTTTGGTCTCAAAGATATATTTTCCCGGTGTCCTTCCGAGTTTGAAATCAAACTCCGGCTTTGGACGCTCTGCGGCAAGCTCGATCACATCCATTTTATCAAGTTTTTTCTGACGGGACATCGCCATATTTCTCGTAGCAACGCGGGCCTTGTTGCGCGCCACAAAATCTTTTAACTCACTGATCTCCTGCTGCTGTTTGCGGTATGCAGCCTCAAGCTGTGATTTTTTCACTGCATAAACTTCCTGGAACTTATCGTAATTTCCTACATAGCGGTCAAGTCTCTGATTTTCCATATGATAAATGATATTTACCACGTCATTTAAAAACGGGATATCGTGTGAGATCAGGATAAACGCATTCTCGTACTCCTGCAGATAATGCGTCAGCCATGCAATGTGCTCTGCATCTAAATAGTTTGTCGGCTCATCCAAAAGAAGAATGTCCGGTTTCTCTAAAAGAAGCTTTGCAAGCAGCACCTTCATACGCTGTCCACCGCTTAAATCTGAAACATCATGGTCAAGTCCCAGTTCCAATAATCCAAGTGCTCGCGCAACCTCCTCCACTTTGCTGTCGATAACATAGAAATCATGCATCGTCAGCATATCCTGGATCACACCAAGTTCTTCCATCATGGCATCCATCTGATCCGGATCGGCACTGCCTAACTGATCGCAGATCTCATTCATGCGTTCTTCCTGCTCAAACAGCCACGCAAACGCCGACTTTAGGACGCTCTCGATTGTCATCCCCTTCTGCAGGGTGGAATTCTGATCCAGATATCCGGTCCGCACATTTTTCGCCCACTCAACTTTTCCCTCATCCGGCATCAGTTTTCCGGTCACAATGTTCATAAATGTGGACTTTCCCTCGCCATTGGCTCCAACTAATCCGATATGTTCCCCCGCAAGCAGGCGGAATGAAACATCCTCAAAAATTGCACGGTCGCCAAAGCCATGGGTCAGATGTTCAACATTTAATATACTCATATTTTTCCTCTTTACTTTCTGTTATTATCTATATGGTACTCACGTTTTGTTCCGGCAAAACCACTATTGTATGCTCACGTTCAGCATCTTTTCCGTCTTCCGGTACACATGCCGGTACGCCGGGAACAAAAATGCGTCCGCGAAGATCCATGCGACCGGGCTTGCAAAACATGCTGCCGGAAAACCAAACAGCGGCACTAATGCAAATCCGACGAGCGTTCTCGCCGCCATCTCACAGACACCTGCTAAGATTGCAAACTTGCTGTATCCCATACCCTGGATCAGGAAACGGACGATATTGACAAATGCGAGTGGAATGTAAAATGCACTGTTGATCAATAAAAACAGGTATACATTCCCGATGACTTCCACCTCAGCGCGTTCCACGAAGAACAGTGCAAGATTTCTTCCAGTCAGCGCAAGAATAACAAATGCAAGGATCGCATATCCGATTCCAAGCATGGAACATGCCTTTAATCCCTTCGAAATACGATCCATTTTCTTTGCACCGACATTCTGTCCGCCATAAGTTGCCATCGTCGATCCCATCGCATCAAACGGGCAGCAGAAAAACATTCCTATCTTGCTTCCGGCGGTCATGGATGCAACTGCGTTTGAACCGAGCGTATTGACTGCACTCTGTAAAATAACGCTTCCAATTGCCGTGATGGAATACTGCAGTCCCATCGGCACACCCATGCCACAGAGTGTTTTCATATAAGAACTGTTCCACCGGCGTTCCTCTGCATCCGGATGCAGGATTTCAAATTTTTTCCAGCTGTAGATCAGGCATCCGATTCCGGACACTGCCTGAGAGATCACCGTTGCAAGTGATGCGCCAGCTACACCCAGATGAAGATTTATGATAAATACAAGGTCTAACGCAATATTCATCACAGATGAGATTACCAAAAACACGACGGGGGTCTTGCTGTCTCCCATCGAACGGATGATGGCCGAAATAAGATTATACAAATATGTTGCCGGTATTCCTGCAAAAATGATCACGATATACAGATACGCCCCGTCGATAATGTTGTCCGGCGTGCGCATCAGTTCTAAGATCGGGCGGCAGAATACTACTGTGACTGCCGTCATGACCACTGCAAAAATTGCAGATAAATAAATGGCATTTACCATAAATGCACGCAGTCCACGGTAATCCCCGGCACCAAATTTATGTGCCAGTGGAATTGCAAAACCGTTGCAGACACCCATACAGAATCCGATGATCAAAAAGTTTAAAGATCCGGTGGAACCTACCGCTGCAAGTGCATCCACACCGAGAAATCTTCCGACAATGAGTGTATCCACCAGATTATAAAACTGCTGAAACAGATATCCAAACAAAAGTGGAATGGAGAAACCTAAAATCAGCTTCATCGGAGAACCATTCGTCATATCTTTTGTCATATTTCATCCTCTTTTCCCTTATATTTCCCCACAATGTTTTTCAAAAATCTCAAAAAAACTGTCCGTCTGTATACCATCTGTGGTATCTAATGTGAGTTCATCCCACATATCTTTGTTGATACTGGAATTCAGTCCCGCCACAAACTGGTTATAGACATCATCAAATGCCTCTTTTTCTCTTTTTTCCACGATATTGGACTTGTTTGCCTCTGTCAGTTCCTCATTATATTTATTCAGGCATTTAATAAAATAAAACCCTTTGCCTGCCTGGATCATAGACGACGTCTGTCCATTATCAAGATTAAACGCAACCTCCTCGACCTCTTTGGGCAGTTCATCCCTGGCCACCGTAGTCTGTATGGAAGAAAGTTCATTATAGTTATTTGCCACAGATGCAAAATCATCTCCACGCTCTAACTTTGCTGCCACATCACTTGCCTTTGTACTGTCTGCGACAAATATCTGCATGATCTCGATCACACGCGCCTCATCGTCACTGACTTCCTCATTTACACTGTTTGTCAGCGAATTATAAAGTTTCTGTGCTAATGCGTAATGCTGATAATATTCGCTGATATCGCTCTCCGTCACTTCAAGATAAGTATTTTCTTCTTTTGAAAGTGATGCATAATACTCTGCCGCCGCCTCTGATATTGCAGAAAGCTCATCCTCTGAAAGTGCAACTTCCCTTGACTGTGCAAGCAGATCCATGCTGACCACCTGGGTTAATTCTTCCATTGTGACCGCTTTGATATATTTTACCAATGAATCATCCCCGAAATCATGTTTCCAGAGATCCACACCATATGCCGTCCCGTAGATATTCTGATAATTCGTCAGATAAACCCGCGCCTCTTTCAAACTGCAGACGGTTCCCTCGATCTTGAATACCTGACGGTCATTTAATATATTCGAAACCACAATATTTTTATTTCCGATCCGGCATCCGGTCAATAACAGCGACATGCCACACAGCACAGCTGCTACCCTTGTAAATTTTCTCTTCATCCTAATTTACCCAATCTGATAGAAAGTCCTATTGTTCCATTGATTTTAAGATACTTCTTGCAACGGAAATTCCGTTTGCAGATGCCTGCTGCAATCCTCTCGTCACAGATGCTCCGTCTCCGATCGCACGCAGTCCTTTTACGCTGGTTTCAAAATCAGAGTTGACCACTACCTTGTTGGAATAGAATTTTACTTCCACACCGTAAAGCAGTGTCTCGTCGCTGGCAATACCCGGTGTCACCTTATCGAGCGCCATTAGCATTTCCTCAATATCGACCATGATACGGTGCGGGAATACTAAGGAAAGATCACCCGGCACAGCATCCTTTAAAGTCGGGATCAGGTTATTCCTGCAGAGGCGTTCCTCCGTTGTTCTTCTTCCTCTCTTGAAATCACCGAATGTCTGTACTAAGATCTTTCCGTCGCAGAGCATGTTGGAAAGCTGTGCGATCTGTTTACCGTACTCGATCGGTGTCTTAAATGGTTTGGTAAAGTTTTTGGAAACCAAAATTGCAAAGTTGGTATTGTTGGTCTTTAAATCTTTCGACTTGTATGCGTGACCGTTTACCACCGCAAGTCCGTTATCGTAGTATTCTGTTGCGACCTCACCGGACGGGTTGGTACAGAAGGTACGCACCTTATCATCAAATGTCGGTGTATGGTAAACCAGTTTTGCCTCATAGAGGTTCTGATTTAAAAATTCCATGACCTCATCACGCACCTCCACACGTACACCAATGTCTACGGTACCTACCTTTGTTTCAATATCATGCTGTCCGCAGATATGTGAAAACCAGTCAGCACCCTCTCGTCCAACTGCAGAAATAACCTCTGCTGCAAGATATTCCTCATCTTTTTCGGTAATGATCCCTTTGACCTTGTTATCCTCAATGATGATATCTTTGACCATGGTGTTAAATTCCATCTCAACGCCCTGCTCTAACAGATGCTCCTGCAGTCTGGAATAGATTTTGTAGCCTTCCTCTGTTCCAAGGTGGCGGATCGGACATTCGATCAGTTTTAAGTTTGCATTGATCGCTTTTCTGCGGATCTCACGGATCTCTTTTTCTTTATCCACTCCGTAAACTTTTGTATCTGCACCGAATTTTAAATAAATATCATCGGATTCTTTTAATAATTCCACGGTTTTATCATAGCCTAAAATTTCCGGCAGATTTCCTCCGACATCCGGGGAAAGTGACAGTTTACCGTCAGAAAAAGCTCCCGCTCCGGCAAATCCGGTCGTGATGGAACAAGGTTTACATCCAACGCAGACTTTTGTCTTACGTTTCGGACATTCTCTCTTTTCGATTCGTCTGCCCTTCTCGATTATTAAAATTTTCAGATTCTTCTTTGCATGGATCAGTTCATATGCACAAAAGATACCAGATGGACCGGCTCCAATAATAATCACATCATATTGTTTCATTCTTTTTTCCTCTTACCTGTCTATTTGTCCTGTTTACCGATTTCTCACACACATCTGTATTTTGGCATAGCGTATTCCATAAAAACGTCATTCCTACGCTTCCACGATCAGATATCTGCCGTCCGGGATTGCAAAAACTTCCTCTGCCTCTGCTAAATCCGCATTGCTCATTCCGGCAATATCTGCGCCCTCATCTTCAAAATAAGCACGGACTTCTTTGATATTTTTGCAGACAACTGCCATGCAGTCCTCTAAAAATTCTTCGGCCTCCTCCGGCGATTCTGCAACATTTTCTTTAAAAAGCTGCATCTGATGTTCCAAAAAATACTGTACTACCGCTTCATCGTACATAATAATCCTCCATTCTGTGCAGTGTAAAAATCTCATTTTTCACACTGTATTTTCCCGCTTATCTACCATGTATATGGGTCAATTCCCAGCCGGTCAAGCTCTCTGTAAATCGCTGCAACCGGAAGTCCTACCACATTATTATAGTCACCGTCGATTTTGTCAATATAAATTGCAAATTTTCCCTGGATTCCGTATGCACCGGCTTTGTCCGACGGTTCTCCTGTCGCAATATAACGCAAAATTTCACTTTTCTTTAACTGTCTGACAAAAACGTCAGTCTTTTCATAAAAGATATGTTCCCCTGCCCTGCCGGTCCGGTCGATAAACACAAAAGCAACCCCCGTGTACACCGAATGGCTTTTCCCTGACAATAAAGAGAGCATGCGGAAGGCATCTTCCTCATCCTTTGGTTTTCCTAAGATTTCGCTGCCTGCGGCAACAATGGTGTCTGCACCGATGACTAAAGTATCCTGCGGTGTCATCAGCGTCCGATGCTCATCTCCATATGTTTTTAACATGGATGCGACTTCTCTCGCCTTCTGTGCTGCAAGTTCCATGACAACCTCTTTTGGCTCTTTTTTTATGATGATCTCCTCCCCCTTTGCCGGACAGACCTCAAAGTTAAGACCGATCTGCTCTAAAAGTTCACGGCGTCTTGGGGACGCAGATGCTAAAATAATCTGTGACATGGTCAAATTTCCTTTCTGCTGCATGCTTATCTGCTTCTTAACTTTGCACAAAACTCCAATCAGACTGGCTTTTGTACAATGTTTTTAAATTTTCTATACCGGGATCACTTTCCCAAGCCGGAAGGAATACAACAGTTTTTCCTTTACTTTCAGCGGATTTCCGGCTGCATCTTTCTCATTTTCATAGACTCGGTTTAGCGCTTCCTCGTAAAGTTTTAACTGTGCCGCATAACGCTCGGACAATTCCTTTTCCGTATCCACACGGTCTGTTTTATAATCAAGAAGGACAATACCGTCCTTTTCAATCCAGAATACATCGATGATTCCCTGGATCAGTGTCAGCTCTTTCCCTGTATATTCCGTTTCTCCTATATTTCCTACACGCCCCATGCTTTTTACCTTTTCCGCCTGTTCCGTGTTTTCAGCAAAACCAAACTCGTCTAACTGTTCATCCGTAAATCCCATAACAAATGGTTTCTCACGGTACAATTTTCCGTCTTTTTCAGCTGCTCCCATCCGTTTTCCAATATCTGCATTTACAAAATATTCAACCTGCGGTATGCGAATCAGTCCATGCATCTCCGGTGTGATCTGTTCTTTCTCCAGCATCCCGGCGACCTGCTCTTTTGCGGACACACCGGAAGAAAACTGGTAGCACTCCATGATGCGGTGCATTGCCGTTCCACGAAGTGCTCCAGGGCTGGCATCCTCACTTTGCTGCTCTATTTCTCTTGCAAATGCAGGCACATACGGCACAACCTCCTCGTATTGAAAAACAGGAACTGCCTCCTCCTCTTTTTCAAACGCCTCCCGCATGGCACGATGTTTTAACTCCGACACGGAATACTTATTTTTTCTCTGCACATCATTTTCATATGCATACCGTCTGTGAAAACGCTCCGAGAACTGCTGCACTTTTTTTTCATCTGCCTGCGCAGCTTTTTCCATGCAGGCTGAACGGTTCCAGTCATCTTTGATCTGTGTTTCCAGTTCTTCCTGCACCAGTTCTGCCGCCCGCATCAGACGTATCTGATATTTATCCTGATAGGATGCAGCCGCAGGCAGAATCCAGTCCAAATAACCGGCTGCACTCTCGCGTCCCAGATAAGATAACAGTTCCTCTGGAAATGCTTTTATATAGGAAAGTGTCTCCTCTGCCTTTTTCAGACTTCCGGTTAAGATCAGCTTTTCTTTCGCTCTCGTTAATGCCACATAAAGGACACGCAGTTCCTCGCCAAGATTTTCCATATCGATCTGCTTTGCGATAGCACGTTTTGCGATCGTCACGGATTTTACACGCTGTTTTCCGTCCATATAGTCAAGACCGATGCCAAGTTCCGGGTGTAATACCAGACGGCTTCTTGTATCCTGGCGGTTAAAGTTTTTTCCCATCCCGGCGGCAAATACGACCGGAAATTCCAGTCCTTTACTCTTATGGATACTCATAATGCGCACGACATTTTCGTTTTCCCCGATCAGATCTGCCTCGCCGAAATCCACATCGTATTTCTGCAGTTCATCAATATAGCGCACAAAATGAAACAGTCCCTTGTAACTGGTATTTTCATAGGCGATCGCCTTCTCCACCAACATTAAAAGGTTTGCATGACGCCTGTCTCCGGCTGGCATTGCTGCGGCATAATCGCCGTAACCGGTCTCCTTTAACAGCAGTTCAATCAGCTCATGGATCGGTGTATCCGGCACAAGCTGCCGCAGTTTTTCGTAGGTAACATAAAACCGGTATAACTTTTCTTCGGAATCATCCCTGTCCTGTCCCGGATTTTCCTCCGCTTCCTGTTTCAGACGCTCACATTCCTCCAAAACACACTCGTAAAATCTGACATCCTTGTCTTTTAAACGCAATTTTGCAAGTTCCTCATCCGAAAGTCCTGCGATTGGTGAACGAAGCACCGCTGTCAGCGGGATATCCTGTCTCGGATTATCCAAAATACGAAGCATGGAGAGCACGGTCTGCACCTCCACCGTACTGAAATATCCTGTCGCCGAAACAGTATGTGCCGGAATTCCTGCATCATTTAACACAGCAGCAAAACGGTCTGCATATCCGCTCAGGCTTCGCAGCAGAATGACCATATCCGAATACTGCACCGGGCGCAGTTCCCCGGTTGCCTTGTCGGTCACCTTCTGCGTTCCCATAAGCTCTTTGATCCTTTTTGCAATCATCCGTGCTTCTAACAGTTTCTTATCATCCGCTGCAGCATCATCCAACAGTTCATCATCCCCGTCCACCAGTAAAATTTCCGGTGTGAACATGTCCGTTTCTTCCTGATAAGAAGCTCCCGGATAAAGTGCTGCATCCGCATCATATTCCACATTTCCAAGATTGCGCTTCATGATGCGGTAAAAAATATCGTTGGAAAAATCGAGTACTTCATTTCTGCTTCGGAAATTTTTATGCAGGTCAATGCGCTGCATTTTTGCATCCGTCAGGCTGTAAGTATCGTATTTTTCCATGAATAGTTCCGGTCTTGCCAGACGGAAACGGTAGATACTTTGTTTGACATCCCCGACCATAAAAAGGTTGTATTCACCGCGCTCCTCCCGTGAAATTGCACGTAAGATTGTCTCCTGCACCTCATTGCTGTCCTGGTACTCGTCGATCATGATCTCTTTGAAATTATCCCGGAACTCCTCGGCAGTCTTTTTGACTTTGCCGGTCTCCTCATCGACAAAGATATTTAACGCAAAGTGCTCAAGGTCATGGAAATCCACCAGATTTTTCCGTCGTTTTTCTGCTGTAAACGTCTCGTCAAATTCCAACGTCAGACGCACTAACTCTGCCGCCATCGGCGCCGTCTTTTTCATCTGCTCCGCCATGATCTCCGGTGATGTGAAAAAATACTGGCGGTTTATTTTTTTGACCGCATCCTTTCCCATCTCTCGCAGTTTTTTGACCAGCTCTAATTTTTCTTCGTTTCCGTCAAATCCACGGGAGGAAGCAAGCCTGTCATAGGATAAATTGCGGTAATTCTGATAAAAATCCGCAAAACTTTCACTCGCAGCGATCTCCTTATATTTTTCCAGGTCGCCCTCTAATGCTTTCGCATACATATCCGGCCCGTCATCGTCCTGCGTCAGTTTGTATGCCCGCCCGGAAAGTGCCACAAGATCCTCTGACACCCGTTTTAAGTTCTGAAGAAGCGACTGCATGAAAGCTGCGCTTTCCAAAGATGCCTCATCCTCTATGCCATAGCTTTCTGCCGCCGCAAGCAGCCATTTCTTTGGCCATGGATAACTCCTTGAAAACTCATAGAGCTGTAAGATCATGCCGGAGAGCGCCGCATCATTTCTGCCGGATGCATATCCGTCCACAAATGCTAAAAATTCCGGCGCACTCTCCTCATAATTTTTCAACAGCACCTTTGCGAGCACGTCCTCTTTTAACAGTTTCAACTCGCCCTCATCCCCGATTCTGAAATTCGGTTCGAGATCGATCTCATGAAAATGATTACGGATCACATACAGACAAAAACTGTCGATCGTCGTGATCTGGGCATTGTGTAAAAGAGAAAGCTGACGCTGTAAATGTTCGTCGTCCGGCTGTTCTTTTAAGGCATTCTCCAGTGCATTTCCGATTCGTTCACGCATCTCTGCCGCAGCCGCATTGGTAAATGTCACGATCAAAAGACGGTCAATGTCCACCGGGTGCTCTTTGTCCGTAATGATCTTTATGATACGTTCCACGAGCACCGCAGTCTTACCGGAACCTGCTGCCGCGGAAACTAATATATTTCTGTCTCTGAGTTCGATGACCTTTCGCTGGTCATCTGTCCATGTCATTCCCATGTTTTGCTCCGTTTCTGACTTTTTATTTTTGCACCTGTCACATCACATTTATTCACCGTCCGGATTTTTTCCCGGCTCTCCAATCTCTTCCCGGATATGTGCAAGGATCTCCTCACTGCTGTCAAATTTTTCAAACTGCTGATAGGAAAATCCCGGCATGCGTACATCAAATCCGCAGATCGTGTGATATGGACAGTAATCGCAGCCGCTCCTGTCTCCTAACAGGTAAGGTTTTACCGCCACATTTCCGGCAAAGATCTCTTTTCCCACATGCTCAATCTTCTTTCGCACATAATCGGACATCAGTCCAAACTCATAGGTGCTCGCCGTCTTAGATGTCGCCTTTAAGGAGCCGTCCGCTTTTAAGGCTACCGGGATCACTGTCGATGTGCCTGAAAAATCAGTATCCATCGCACCATAGATTTCCGGATCTTCATTGACCAGACCTCCCACTTTAAGCTGTTCTAGAATACTCCGTCTGATCTCCTCCTCGGACTCCTGACCATCCGCATCCACCATCGGATCTGTAATGTGATAATAAAAAATACCTGCAGGTTCCGTATCTTTTCCCTTATATTTTTTCTTTGTGAGTTCCAGTGCCACATTCATGTAGACGACAAGCTGGAGCTGCAGTCCATAATAAAAATTTAAAAGTGAAAAAGTGGTGTTGCCCGATTTATAATCAATGATTTTCACATAGACCTTATCGTCTGTCTCGTAAGTATCAACGCGGTCGATCCTGCCGCGCAGACGCATTTTTTCATCTTCACCCAGTTGAAACTGCACCGCATCCAGCCGCTCGGCGCGCGAAAATGACACCTCAAAACCGCTCGGCACAAACTTTCCTTTCCGCACCTGTAACATCAGTGCCCAGATCGTCCGTTTTGCCGTTGCCTCCATCCGCTTTAACAGGTAACTGTTTCTTGCGTCCTCGAATACGTCCCCGATCCCGCTGCCTGCGATCGCATCTTCCATGCTCTGGGAAAGCAGGGCTTCCTGCGCTTTCTCCGGGATATCAAACCAGGTATAATCCGACAGCTCTATGCCCTTTGCAAAACGCTCTAACACATCATGATAAATATTTCCCATATCCACACTCGCAAACTGCTGCAGTTCCCGTTCTTTAAGCCGCAGTCCATAACTTAAATAATGAGCAAACGCACAGGCAGCAAACTGTTCGAGCCTTGTCACGCTGTTTTCTAAGGTATTCCCATATAAAGCTTTCGTGACTGCCTTGCTGATCGCATCATCTTTATGGGCGCCAAACGCCGCATCAAAAAGCTGCATTACTTTTTCCCGTTCACCCTCATCCGACAGGTACCATGCCAAAAGTGCAGTCCATGCCTCTTCATCCTCCACCGGTTTTGTCAGCCCTTCCATCAGAAACGGCAGGGCACTTTCCGCAGTCAGTGCACCTTCTAATGTCTCCTCCTCGGACGGTTCTTCCACCGCAAGCTGTGGAAACAGTTTTAAGAGTGTCCCGATCAGATACGAACGCCGCAGTGCTTTTCCATCGGAGTTGACGCGGCAGAATGTCACATACAGCCGCTCGGACGGTTTTGTCATATTTAAATACAGGTAAAACTTCTGGATAAATACTTTTTCCCTTGCGCCCGGCGCCAGTTCCAGGTGATATTCTGCCATCTTTTCACGCTCAAACTGGGAAATAATGCCACCCTGATTCCCTGCTTTCGGCACAACTCCGTCGTTGACACCGACAAAAAATAAGATTTTTACATGGTTCAGACGGGTTCTCTCGATATCCCCGACTGTCACCGTGTCGTTACCCGGCGGGATAATACCGACTTTTGCCGCCTCAAATCCGGCATCTAAGATATCACTGTATTCCCGGATCGTCATCGTCTCATCGCCCAGCAGAGACGTCACTTTGTCGAGCAGATCCATCACGATTTTATAGATCTGGTCATATTCCTTTGCCCGCGCCTGATTGCCATGCGCCTCGAAAAAGTTTCCACGCTCCTTTAATAACTGCTCCATGTCAAGCCGTCTGATCAGACTGTATAACTCATAGGTCTGTGTGCTGACCGTATTGTCTTTTCCACGGAATGCCTCAAGCAGCGGCTTAAAATTCTCATAAACCGCCTCACGGATCTCATTTAACCGTGCCATATCCTCCAATGTCCCATCCGGCATTACAAACGTCCACGGTCTGCTCCAGCGGGATGCACCGCGGATGCCCCGTGCGAGGACATAATTTTCCAGGCGGTCGATCTCCTGTTCTGTAAGTCCATGGGATCCTGTTTCCGGCTGCTGCGTCAAATCTTCCGTTGCAGCCGGATCTGGCTCCTTGTCGGAATTTTTTGCCTCGGTCACGACTCTCGCTGCAAGCCCGCACCGCAAAAACCGGAACACACTTTCATAAGAAAAATCATATTCGATCATCTCTAAGATCGCCCGGATACACTCGATAAACGGGTGGAACAAAATATTTTTTGTCTGATCAATAAAGTACGGGATATGGTACTGCTCAAAGATCTCCGGCACATAATTGCCATACTGCTGCACATCCCCTGTCACGACTGCGATATCCCGGTAACGGTAACCATTCTCCCTCGTCAGGCGCACGATCTCGCGGGCAGCAAATTTTAATTCTTCCCTCGGATTTTTCAGGGACGTGATGCGGATATGCTGCATAGATTGTTCCGGTGTTTTGTATCTGTAGCTTCCCGCTCCCGGACGAAAGAGATTCTGCTCCATAAAATAAAGGTCGGCAGCATTGGCATAGCGCCTCTGTTTTCCGGTCGGCAGTACCAACGGCTCCTCCACCGGAACTTTGCACAGTTCTGCCACTTTCAGTAGCGACGCCACCGTTTTTTTACTCATGGCAAAAAGTTCATGTACACCCCTGCACTGGTAAAAATCTTCCCTGACATCCATCGTGACAGACACGCTGACCTTCTTTGCCAGCACGAGCAGTTTTTCCATCAGACGGTTCTGGATCGGTGTAAATCCGGTAAACTCGTCCAACACGATCACACTATTACGAAGCAGTTCGGACTCTTCTGCCACATCATAAAGAAGCTCTAACACTTCCTCTGCCGTGATATATCTGCCCTTTAAATACTCCGTAAATCCCTGATACATCGTGAGGACATCCTGCATTTTTAAGCGCAGTCCCTCCCCAAGCGGTTCTTTCTCCAAAAACTCTGCCAGCGCATCCGGACGGACATTATACTGCATCAGCTCTGAGATCAGGGATTTTACCTCGCCGACATATCCCATCTTATTCATATTCGCACCAAGCACTTTCAGTTCTGCTTTTTTCTGTTCTGCCACCTTGCGCAGTACAAGATTTTTTCCGGTCTCTTCCAGCACAACCACATTTTGTTTTCCAAGATCATCAAAGACGCGGTATGCGAGTCTTGCAAAACTGAGCACATCCACGTTCATGATTGCATGCTGTTTTTGCCTCTCGACCAGTTCCCGCTGTGTCTGCATGGTAAACTGCTCCGGCACAATGATTAAAAACTGCTGCTCTTTATTTTCTTTCGCCTGTTTCAGCACGGAATCATACAGAAAATCCGATTTTCCGCTGCCCGAATTGCCAAATATAAATTGTAGGGACATCTGTTTTCTCCTGAAAATTCAATCTTAAAATATTGTATCACACATTATTTCTTTTGAAAAATGTTATCCTGCGGGTTGGAGTCAAATAGTGCATTTAAACTTCTTGATTGACAAATTTTTCACACCCGAATCCTGTAATAAAAGAAATGCCGTCAAAAACATCAGCAATTACCACAGGCATTCCGATATCTGCGACCAGATAATATACCATAAACGGCACCAGTATGTCATTGAGACCATTCCCGCAATCATTGCCCTCTTTTTCTTCTCTCTTTCCATTTCCTGCCCCTTTCTGCTCTGTCATTCTATTTTGCATGTTAGTCTATTCTAACTTTTTTGTCAATTCAGGAAATTTCCACTGTCATATCATGTATCAGAGAGAATTTGCACCTGCCAGGTTAATTGCCCTTTGCCGGACGCACAACTGAAAGTTATGAAGCAGTCCAATGATATGCAATTCTTGGTGTTCCATTTTTAACATATATAATACCGCATTTCATAAAACCATTCTTTTCCATCAGCTTTTGCATGATTTGATTATCCGCATGGGTATCTGCCCTGATATTTTGAGAAATATTTTTACAATAATTTAAAACACACTGAAACAAACCATGCACCTGACCATCCCCAGCAAGTCTGTGAATAGTAAGATAAGGCTCTTCATTCAGCCAATTCCCATTCTCAATATGCTTATAAGTAGGTTCTGCACCTTTAAACAATGCAAATACCCCATGTATCCCATCTTTGTCATATATTACCCTGCATACATTCTGACAAATATCAGATTTTATTAGCTCTGCATCCGGATAAAAATGCCCCCATTGTGCAGGATTTCCGAACTTTATCATATAATCCTGTGCATATTTATAAATTTTCATAATCTGTTCAAAATCTGCCATATCAGCATTTTTCACATTCAGCATATATTTTATTCACCTCCGCAACTGCCGATTTACGAGTTTCATGATTCTTTGTCTGTTATATCGCTGAATCATTACAAACAACATATCAAACAATGCTGTCAAAATGCAAACGGAAAATTGACCTCCTCTCCTGCAGAAAAAACAGCCTCTCCTGATGTCTCTGTAACCTTGAAACTTGCGCCATCCCATCCGTTGATTTTGATGGTTCCTTTTACACTTCCGTCATCTGATGTGAAAGCCAGCTCCCCGTTTCCATTGTCAACAAATGTTCCTTTTGTTTCTCCCTCTCTGTAAATGGAGATAAGCGCTTCATCCTCTCCTTCCAGCCCCTGTCTGGTGATCAGGGAACTGTATACGCTGCCAGTCCCCTGATTGTCCACAAACAGACCGTACTTTGCTGATTTTTCCGGCATAACAAAGGATTCCCCCTTTATCTTTGCCAGCTCATTTGCAATAACATAAGCCCTGTTCTTCGTGATCTCCTCCAGATAAGAATTCTGAAGAAGCGGATACATACTGCCGTTTTCTTCGTAAGATCCAATGTGAAGCAAGGTCACTTCTTCCTTCATAGCGATCCAGTTTCTCTGTTCTGCAAGGATCTTCTCCTTTGTCTGCGGATCTGCCAGATCACTGAATCTGCTCCAAAGGTTATTTAATTCCGTATCCCATATGTCGAAAAACCATCTGGATGACAGATTCATTTCTGTCTGTGTCTGGGCTGCCTGCGCCAGCGGCGTATATTTCTTTACGATGTTCTCAATATTCTCCAATTCGTCCTGCAGTGATGCGGAACCTGATACCACATTGTCAACATCCGCTTTGATGTCCTCCGAATAGTCATAAGTAAAATCCGTTTCTTCATTTAATACGACGTCATTGTATTCTGTACTTTCTGTATTTTCTGTGCTTTCTGTGTCTTCTGTGCTTTCTGTGTCTTCTGTGTCTTCTGTGTTTTCAAAACTGACCGAATCTTCCACCTGGGAAGATTCGCTTTCTATTCCTGTATTATTATTTTTTACTCCTTCTTTGCCACATCCGGCACAAAGTCCGGTCATTAATATTAATATCATGCTGTAAATTCTTTTTTTCATGTGTTTATACTCTCTACTTTCTGATTCATTGGGTGTTCTTTCCAGTTTTCTCTATCAGCAATTATAAATGAACATGAGAAAAAATACCAGCGGCCCCGTGAAACTTTGCATAAATAAAAAAGCAATACCTGAATTTAAAATAAACTCAAATACTGCTCATGAAACATCTAATATTGTATCTTTTTAGCCGAGGTATAACATTTCTCTCTATATTTAACCAAACTTGAATTTACACTGCCATTTCCCATAATAATGATGAAACAAAAGGTTGAAACAAAAACATACTAACTACGACAGAACTGCATATTACATAAAAGTCACTCTTTTTTGAATTTAGCAATACTCTTTTTTTTAAACTACCTGTTATCCAGCGTGCAATAAAATATCTGATTATAGTCCCAACCGTATTTGTAATAATATCGTTTATATCTGTGGTTTTAAAGGTAATAAAGTACAGTTTACAAGGGACTACACAGGGTAGGTATCTGACGGGAGGGGTTCCGCCCGTCAGATTTTCCATGTGATATTCAAACTATCGCTTGTGGCGGCTATGGTGGTAATCATCAAATCCACCACCCGCCGCTTGTCATCAAAGGATATATCCTCCCAAGTGTCGAGGTAGCCGGAAATCTGGCTGACCTGTTCCGGGCTAATGGCTTCCACCGTTAGTTCCGCTATCCTCGCCAGAAGTTCCTGCTTGCGCCCGTCCAGTTCCGCTATCTTCACATTCACATAGGAGAGCAGGACATTGTTTGCACCCGTCAGACTGTCCACCAGCTTTTCAATCTCGCTGTCCACATGGGCAAGCTCCACTTGCAGTGCTGCAATTTTCGGGTTTGCCTTTGCCGCTTTCTTTCTGCCTGTCAGCGTCTTGTAGCTTGCCAGTTTCTTTATCATCTGCTGATAAACAACCGCTTCCAGCTCCGAAGTGATGATTTTCCCGCACCCGGCACAGCTTTTATTGTCCAGCCGCTTTGTGCAGCGGAGATATTGCTTTCCCACAGGATTGTTAATGCTCATAAGGGCATACCCGCAGTTTCCGCACTTGATTTTTCCCGCCAGCCATGTATGGGTGGCTTTCCGGGCAGACTGGATTTTCATGTTGTTCATCAGCTTCTTGCGGCAGGTCAGCCAGATGTCGGAGGGGACAATGCCCTCATGGGGAGCCAGCACCAGCATTTGGTCTTTCAAGTCGTTCTTTTTGCTGGGCTTCACATCCCGCCCTTGATACAGATAGCAGCCGTTCATGCCTGTAAAATCGGCGGCGTCATTGACAATGACTGTCCCTTGACTTTTGAAAAACTCGTACACATCAAGGTCTGCCTGCACATAGACAGGATTGCGTAACATCTGCGCCAGCGTGGGGCGTATCAGCTCTTTGCCATGGAACAAAATCCCCTGTTCCGCAAAGTACCGGGTAATGTCCCCATAGGAGGTAGTGGGCTGGGCGTACATCTCAAACATCAGCCGGATATTTGCCGCTTCATCTGGATTTACCACCAGCTTCTTTGTGTTGATACCATCCATCTTGATTGGTTCGGTGTGGAAGCCGTAAGGGGCTTTCCCACCCATCTTGAAACCTCGCTGGCTGCGGGAATAGTAAGCGTCCGTTACCCGCTTCTGTATGGTTTCCCTCTCAAGCTGGGCGAACACAATACAGATATTTAACATCGCCCGCCCCATCGGGGTGGAGGTATCAAACTTTTCCGTAGAGGACACAAACTCTACATTGTACTGCTGGAACAGCTCCATCATGTTTGCGAAGTCCAGAATGGAACGGCTGATACGGTCGAGCTTGTAAACCACGACTTTTGCAATTAAGCCCCGCTTGATGTCCCGCACCAGTTCTTGAAACTTTGGACGGTCTGTGTTCTTGCCGCTGTACCCTTTATCTGTGTATTCCTTGCAGTTACCGCCTTTCAACTCATATTTGCAAAATTCAATCTGGCTTTCAATGGAAATGCTGTCCTTTTTGTCTACCGATTGTCTTGCATAGATTGCGTCTATTCGATTGTTCATATTGTCGCTCCTTTTCTTAAAAAAGAAACGGAGCTGCTGACACCTTTATTATACCGTCAGCAGCCCCGCAAATCAACGATGGCTTCGGAAAATCTTATGCCCCGGCTTCCTCGCTCTGCCGTTTGTCGGCATACTTGCGGAACACCTCATAAAGCTGCTGTTCCAGCTCCCGGCGTTTTGCCGCTTCCTGCTCCGGCGTGAATACCGGGGAGAGATTTTCCAGCGTGATTTCCTTTCCCTGAAAAGTCACGACTTCGGTTTCTTTCTTGTATCTGATATGCTCCATAGTACCTCCGTATTTAATTTTCAAAGTGCAGTGCCGCCATGCTGCGGCGTGAAATGTTTTCTGTCATCAATCACCGTTCCCTTGTGTGCCGCTGTTGGCGTTTCAGTTCTGCCAGCACCTCCGGTGGGATACGGTCTACCAGCCGCTGAATGTCTTTCAGCTCGCTTTCCAGCTTTGCTCGTTCCATTGTATCTTTCATCTTGCCTTTTTCGCTGGCTTTGGCTCTGGCTTCCAACTGTTCATTTTCTGCCAAGAGGTCGTTTATCGTGACCTTGTATTTTTTGAGCTGCCATGAGAAGTTCTCCATCTGCGGAAACCACTTTTTCAGCAGGAAGAGGGCTTCCTCTTTCTTCTTTCCGGCATTGAACGGGGTAATACAGTCCAGCGTGGCTTCAATGGCTTTTGCCTGTTTGGAGAGATTGACCGCCTGCTTGAACAAACGGGTAGGGATATGCTTCCTGCCTGTCTTGCTGGCACTTTCTCCACGCTCCAAGTCGGGATATTTCTCCACCATATAGGCGTGAAAATCGTCCTGCCACTTCGTCAGGTTTGCCCGGTTGCCGATAATCTCCTTTGCACACAGGCGGTTGTCCTTTGTCAGCGGAACAAAGGTCAAATGCAGGTGGGGCGTTTTCTCGTCCATGTGTACCACCGCCGACACGATATTTTCTTTCCCTACCCGCCTGATTAAGAAATCAGCCGCCCTCTGGAAAAATTCCTGTATTTCCTTTGGGGACTTCTTCTTAAAAAAATCCGGGCTGGCGGTAATCAGCGTATCCACAAACCGGGTGCTGTCCCTGCGGGTGCGGCAGCCAGCTTGTTCAATGTGGCTTTGAATGAAGTGGTAATAGCGTCCCTCCGGCTTGACGATGTGGAAATTGTACTTGCTCCGGCTGGTGTCAATGTCGGGATTGCTGGCGTACTGTTCCTTTTGCCGTTCGTGATGGGCTTCCAGCGGTCTTGCCGGATTGCCCTTGTGCTTTTCAAATCGCAAAATTGCGTGTTGTGCCATGAAACTCCTTTCCCCGTTCCGTTCCTTTCCGGGACTTTTCCACAGGAAAATCCCGCAGAAAATATCTCGGATAGGAAGGGAATGGATAGAATATAAATCAATATTTTTATCTCTGTATTTCTATATACCGTCCGGTTTCCGTACTTCAAGAGGATTGATTATCGTACTTGTGGAGTGCGGTTTTCAGTCCTCCGGCGTTCCATAACCGGATTTCTTGAAGTCGGTGTTTGGAACCGCTTCGTAGGATTTTGGGTAAATGCGGTTGGGTTTTCCACAGCCCTGCTTCTGGATCTCCACCAATCCGGCATATTGCAGTTCCCGCAGGGTGTTCACCGCCTTTTGCCGCCCACAGTGAAGCAGGGCAACAACCTCGCAGATTGGGTAATACAGGAAAATCCGCCCGTACTCGTCCGCCCAGCCGTTCTTCCGGGATAACTCCGTCCGGCGCAGGATAAAGGCATACAGTACCTTTGCTTCGTTGGACAGGGGTGTGAATGTGGGGGCTTCAAAAAAGAAATTGGGAAGCCGGGTAAAGCTGACCGCCTTTTCCGGCTGATGGATATAAATGCTGTTTGTCATATCGTGTTTTGTGGACGGTTAGAAGACTGTTTCCGGGGGCAGACGGTAGTTTCTATTGCCGGCCCCTGTTCTGTGCTTGCAAAGCCTTGTAAATCAAGGACTTTTCAGCCCCTAACTGTCCACACAAGACCTCCTTTTCCGTTCACTTTCTGTTTTCTGCCGCCTGTGAACTCTGGCGGCACAGTCGGGACAGTATTTCGCCCGGTTGGACTTTGGGACAAACACTCTGCCGCAGATCGCACAGCGTTTTAGCTCCTTATCCCGGAAAATCTCCGCTTCCAGCGTTCCGACTTGCGGCAAAACCGACCAGCGGAACCACTTGCAGCAGACCGAGAAAGAAATGGTCTGGGGGCAGGTGTGGGTGTCCCCATCGTCAAGGAGCATACAGTTCCCGTCCTCATAGTTGCAGCACTCCCGGCGGATCAGGGCGTTTGCCTGTTTCCTCTGTGTCGGTGTCATGCGGTAAAGGGAACCGTCTTGCTTGCACTCTACGGGCGGCAGTCGTTTATATGGGTTCTCTCTCATGTGTTCCCTCCATTTTTCCTTAGCCGTTCTCCCCGCAAAGGCTTCCTGCCCCATTCCTGCGGCGTGTTCCGGCGTTGGCACGCTCCCCGGACTTCGGGACATTTTGTCCCGAAGTGGCTCGTTGCGGTGCTTCCCCTGCCGGGGTATTCCTTTTCGGACGGTCATTCATTTTTCAAGGTGCAGCTCATCGATGAACTACCCTAAGTCTACACCTAAAAGACCGCCCGCCCCGTATATCCATAAGGTCGGAAATCAGCTCGGAAAACTCTCTATTTCCACGCTCTCGGAATTGTGATAGAATGGAAGAAAGCGAATGGAAAACGAGAATTTGAAAGGAGTGTTAAATATGAAATTCCCATTTTATGACGCACCAAATACAGCTACAATAACCTGTTGCCACATATTAGAGAATGGAGAACCTATTTTGTATGTATCACATGATGAAGATGATGGAATGTGGCAATTTCTATGTGGAAAAGCACATGAAACAGACGAAGCAAAGTTAGTATCCTTAAAATCAGTATTCGACTTAGATAATTCTGTTGGTATTCTAAAGGATATGCCTTGCGGTTACTATGCTGAAAGAAAAGCTCAAGATGATGAATGGAGTGTTAGAAAACGGTAACTATCAGCTCGGTCAATTCAAGTTTGGAGAATTGAGAAAATCGGCATTTTGGAAGATAAAAATGAGAAGGAAAATAATAAAAATGTTTAAAGGATTTGACTTTACGGATTTTTGGACTGAAGATGAGGTTCATGATTGGGATGACTATATGGAATCAACACCATCAGATGAGCTTATTGCTGAACTTGAGGAAGAATTAGGATATAAACTGCCCGAATCTTATATATGGTTAATGAAGCAACATAATGGCGGTGAACCAAGAAATACTGCATTTCCAACAAAGAAACCTACCAGCTGGGCTGATGATCATATTGCTATTCAGGGAATTTATGGTATCGGTAGAGAAAAAGATTGCACTATTTGTGGTAATCTTGGAACAAAATTCATGGAAGAAGAATGGGGGTATCCAGATATAGGTGTTGCTATTTGCGATTGCCCATCAGCTGGACATGAGATGATTTTCCTAGATTACAGAGAGTGTGGACCACAGGGCGAACCTAAGGTTTCGTATGTTGACCAAGAAATGGATTATCAAATTATTGTTCTGGCGGATAATTTTGAGGATTTTATCAAAGGGTTAATATCTGAAGATGGTTATTGGGATGATGAAGACTAATTAGCAAACATGAGTTTGCAGGAGGCTTATGATTATGAACAATATTGAAAAGTGGATAGACAGCATATTTGAAAATACAATTCCAAATGAAGTAGTCGGCATAGCATTCAATCTGTATGAAGATGAAACCAATCAGTGGTCTATCGAAATGATAGGAAGCGCCAGCTTCGATGTTGAAGATCCTGATTGGGCTTGTGATGAAGTATTTGACACAAGGGACAATACGCTATCATGGGTACAGGACACAACATGGGAAGATGTTTTGCAAGAAGCGATAGGAAAAATTCAAAAATATATTGAAGTTGGAAAATACGCCGAACAAATGAGGACTTACTCAGGTGTTGGCGTTGGTTTTGTGGATGGAGATATTACTATTGTTTATCAGAAGATTTAGCTATTCCCATTTACCGAGTAGGCAAGGAGGGAGCGCATGGAACTATCTATACAAGAGCGATTGAAAGACCTGCGTGTGGAGCGTGGGCTGACGCTGGAGCAGCTTGAAGAACAAGTAAATCTCTCCAAGTCTGCGCTGGGCAGTTATGAAGCAAAGGACTTCAAGGACATCAGCCACTATGCCATTATCAAGCTGGCGAAGTTTTACGGCGTGACCGCCGATTATCTGCTGGGGCGTTCTCAAACAAAAAATCACCCAAACGCCGATCTTGCAGACCTGTGTTTGAGTGATGATATGATTGAACTGTTGAAAAGCGGGCTGGTGGATAATTCCCTCTTGTGTGAGCTGGCGGCGCACCCTGATTTTCCCCGGCTGATGGCTGACCTTGAAATCTATGTGAACGGCGTGGCGGGAAAACAGGTACAGAGTGCAAACGCCATTGTGGACGCTGTAAGCGCAACCATTATGAAGCAGCACAATCCCGGCTTGACCGACCCACAGTTAAGACAGCTTATCGCCGCCCATATTGATGATGACAGCTTTTGCCGCTATGTGATACAGCAGGACATAAACAAGATAGCTCTTGACCTGCGGGAAGCGCATAAGGACGATTTTTTCAGCGTCCCGGAGGACAATCCGCTGGAAGATTTTTTACAGACCGCCGAGGAAACCGCCAGCCCAGACAGCGACCCGGAGCAAGCATCGCTGGCGTTTATCTGTAAGCGGATCAAATTGAATTTGAAAAAGCTGTCCGAGGAAGAAAAGAAGTGGCTGAAAAAGATTGCACAGAAGTCGGACTTGCTGAAAAATCCGAACCCACAGCGGGGACGGAAGTAGAGAACAAGACAGTAAAATATGGAGGAAAAATACATGGGAATGATTGCAAATTATCAGTCAACTACTGACACTGAATTAGAAAAATTTATGTGCCTTGATGATGTGGAAGAAGCGCAGGAAAATGAGAACTTGGAAATTTGTGATATAGATAAAATGTGGGACGCACTTCATTTCTTGCTGACAGGAAAATCTGCCAGCGAACCGATTGAAGATAATTTAATCAGTGAAGCGATTGTAGGACAGTTTAATATTTCTGGGGAAGAAATCTTTATATCTGGAACGAAAACCGATAGAGTAAAAGAAATTGCAAAAGCGTTGCAGGAACTTAATTTTGAAACATATATTGATAAATTTGATATGCGTGCGTTTCGCCAAAATGGTATTTACCCCGATATTTGGGGATATGAAGATGAAGCAGATTTAATTAAAGATGATTTAAGAAATTCATTTGAAAATTTGAAAAAGTTTTATGAAAAAATGGCAGAGCAAGAAAGAGCCGTATTAGTGTCAATTTGCTAATTATCTAAATCTACCTGTTGAAAAAATAGCAAAGCCAGCCGAGCCAGTCAACGGTCAAGATGAACGGCACATAAATGCGCCGCCGTTGACAGCCTCGCCCGTCTTTGCTGATGGGTAATCAAGGCGGGAAAGCCCTAAAATGGCTTTCCCGCCCATTTCAAAATTTAGAAAATTTGGTTATGGAGGGAGTTGCAATGTGTGACTACTGTCATAATATTCAGAAATGGAAGAGATTTAACGCACCGAAAGATTATCTGGCGTGTATTGAATACATCCAACAGCTTGTGACAAATGGCGGTTTTGAACTGCTTGAGGAAGAATCCACTTGCCCGTTGAATCAGGTAAAGACCGAAGATGGATGGGCGGATGAAATTATGGTTCACATGGTACGGTGCAAACACTGTGGACAAGTCTTTACCTGTGTTGTCAACACTTATCGTGGTAGTGGTTCTTTCAAAAAGGGTAACGGTTGACAAGTACGCTTGCTTATCAAAATGGTTCGGGACATTTTGTCCCGTAGTCCGGCGTGGGACGAGGGACGGGGGCTTTCATATCCGCCCTGTCTGCTGATGAAACCAGTCCTGCGCTTGCGGCTTCACGCCACGCAATCACAGCCCTGTTTTCCTGCTGCTTCAAATGCCCTTGCCCTCCCCGGCGGCAACGGCATTTTCACGGCAACGCCGACAGAGCGTATAACACACTACACTTTGCAAGCAAAGTCGTGTGCCAAGGGACAAGCCCCTTTGGAAACCCCGGACAACAAAACAGGCTGAATATCAAGCACTTTCCCGGTGCTTGATACTCAGCCTTTATTTGTTGTCAGCAGCCCCCGTTTCGTGGTCTGCGTGTAGTTCCTTGTAAACCGACCTAATGTGATGTATTAAGAACAGATGAAGATTTGTTTAAATCTTACCGAACGGACAGCGTCAAATAACTTCCCATCTGACTGATCACTTTCAAATATCAGAATAATTTATCTCATTTTCCATATTAAAATTCCAAACTATCCACATTTAACAGAAAATACTTCATACCCATAATTACAAAGTGCTTAACTTTACATTCCCATTTCTTCTATCTCTTTTAACATAAATTCTTCGAGTTTCTTCTTGTCAGGCAAATGTAACATATACGTTGAAACAAATAACTGGTTATCCATTCCAGATAAGGCATATTCTACCATCTGAGAACCTTTATCTGTACAAAGCAGTATTCCTACTGGAGGATTATCTCCCTCTATCATCTCATTTTTCTTATAATATCCTACATAAGCATTAAGCTGCCCTAAGACTATTATAAATTCGCATAGACACAGTATACCACAGCTCATGTATCTATGCGATTTCTTTTTTATTGTTTTGTTACTGTTCACAGGTAGGCATTTTCTGAACTGAAAATGCCGTATGATACAGTGGTGGTAGCAGATTTTGCCGATTTGGAATGCGAAGCATCGGCAAAATCCGTTACTGGAACGAGGTACGAGTGAACAGTAACGTTTGCGTGCTTATCATATATCATTAGTGCACTTTTTCCTTTTAAATATCCCATAAACTGTGATATACTATATTTCGGTGGAATACTTACCAACATATGGATATGATCTGGCATTAAGTGTCCTTCTATTATTTCCACACCTTTATACTTACACAATGCTTTGATAATATCTCTGATATCTTCTTTGTACTGATTGTATATTACTTTTCTTCTGTATTTTGGTGTGAATACAATATGATATTTGCACATCCATTTTGTATGTGCCATAGAATTTGTTTGATTTTTTTGTATAACAAATTTGTTGCACCACCCGCATAGCAGGTGGTTTATTG